>Ga0208480_1000058_pt1 | contig 44339 bp, 38 predicted proteins | sample NGESurshal092012_4_FD_184485 | JGI IMG/M metagenome (GOLD analysis project Ga0208480, IMG submission 184485) | Arctic peat soil microbial communities from Barrow, Alaska - NGEE Surface sample F53-1 shallow-092012 (SPAdes) | ecosystem: Environmental > Terrestrial > Soil > Wetlands > Peat ... | reverse complement strand
AGCCGACCATTCCATCCATAACATCATTCAACTGCTCGAAGCCGCCTGAACAATGTTCAAGTATTCTTGTTAACGAATTAAGAGGTAAGAATCTAATTGGGCGACTACTCTCGAAAGCTCCATAACTTATTAATCTTATGGAGCGGGAGACGGGGATCGAACCCGCGACGTCCAGCTTGGGAAGCTGGCATTCTACCGCTGAATTACTCCCGCTTGCTCCGATGTCAGCGACTCATCAAGCTTATCGTAGCTCATACGAACAGTACTGCGATGCGGTTTGCGAGTTGCGGCTCGCCGTTAACGGCGCCGTCCGAAGCTGCGTCCGGGGCTGCGGAATGAGCCAAATCTTCTGCCGGAGGGTGAACCGAAGCGCCGTCCGGCGCTGCCGCCATTCGAAAACGATCCAGTGCGCGGGGCGGAGCGCGATTGCTTCAGATCCGAGAACGCGCCGCTGCCGCCGTGCGACGCGTAAGCCGACCCCTTGAAACCACCCGATTGCAGGTACCGGCTTTGCGAGTAATGGGTCTGAGTGAAAGTGCCGTGGCTTCCGTAGCGCGGCGCGCTTGTGACAGGATCCCGACCGTAGTAACTGCGACCGCCGCGCTCGGCAGTGCGGTACGCGGTGTACTCACCGATCAGCACCGGGCGATAAGCGTGATTCCACAGCAACTCGCGCATGAGCAAGTATTGGGGAAGAAAAGTCCACACGCTTTCGCCGCCGGCGTGACTCCAGTATCCGTATTGGTTGGACCCCTGGGATATCGGCGCAATATAAGCGAACCCGGCTGGCTGAGGCGTGGTCTGCGCTTCCGAGTCAAATAGGCCTGCGTCCTTATGGGCGATGGTCATGCCCAGATCATTCTGGACAGCGTCGTAAGAAGGCTCGGAAACGTCGATCCAGCGCTCATCGCTGGAAATCTCGGTCTTGTTCGAGGCGACATCGACGAAATGGGTACGGACGGTTTTTAATCTTTCCCGATAAATCGTGTCTCTCCCATAACGCGAGACGTCCAGATCGGTCAAGATCTTGTCCCAGGCATCGTAGAGCTGGCCGCAGGAAGCGCGCAGATCGTCCGCCTTGGCGGGAAGCCTCGCGGCCTCGTCCGAGAGCAGCTCATTCTCCTGGATCAGCGTGGCAATCTCGGGAGCGGTGGCCTTTCCCGCGGAAGCGTCTTGGCGAGCCGCTTCGGTCGCGCGCCAGCCAGTCTCGGCAGCTTTGGGAATGTCGCGCAAGGAAGCTAGGCGGTTGTCGAGATCGGCTTTCTTCGTGGGCCAATCCCGCTCCGCCTGCTCGACGCTTTTCGACACCGGCTCTAGATCAACCGCGCGAACCGCATCGTATTCGCTTTTCATCCGGCTCAAGTGAGAGGGGAGATCCTTGCCAAAATCGATCCACTTGTCGGCGGCGGTTTCGACCGATTCCGCGTCGTCGAGGGCAGCCAAGCGCAGGTTGCGCTCCGCCGAGAGGAGCTGTTCCACGCGCGCCCGGGAATCGGCCCGGCCCCGGCGAGCCAAGCGCGTCATTTCGCGGCCATCACTTTCGGCGGTGTTCAGCTTTTCCCGGGCGACTCGCAGTTTCGCATTCCACGCGGCAGGGGCGGAGGCGCCTCGAAATAAATCCGGAGCTTGCGCGAGATCCTCGCGAACGCGTTCGCCGGAGCGCTGAAGCTGCCGTTCCGCCTCCTGCAATCGATTGTTCTCGGCGGAAATATCTTCGCGAAGCAGGCGGGGCAAGCCGGCGCCGCACGAGATGAGAATCAACAAACCGAAAATCGGCAGATTGCGCTTGCCGGCCTTCACTATGAACTCCTAAATACGGTGATATCGGTTGTTTCGATTCTCGTCCAGATTGACACCGTGAACGGCTCACCTTCAAATTTGCGAATGTTCAGAAAGCGCTTCCCGTCTTGCTCCTGGAACTGCCAGCCGTAGAACCCTCGGCCCGTGGCGCTCCCGTTGCTGAAGATGCCCATCTCCCGGCTGAATCGGTACAACCAGAACTTGCCGTCATAATCGAAGAAATCCGCGGGATTCTGCCGCTCGTCGATTTGAGCCAGATCGTCTTCACCCAGACCCAGCTCATCAAGAGTGAATTTGCGGCCATCGAAGTTGCCAAGCACTTCCACCGTATCTTCGTTATGGACCTCAAGATAAACCCGGCGATCGCGCCAGGAGCCACTCAGCTCAGTCCATATGCGGCTGCCCGCTTCATATTGCTCGCGGCGATCGACTGTGAAATCGAGATCGCTGAAGTCCGGAGCGGCGCCCGCGACCGAGAGCATATCCCCCACGCGCGAATCGGTGACGCTAAGGTTTGCGAGGTCTTCCCGCGGACCGGCGTGCGGCTTGTGTTCAAAGAACATCGCGATTACCGGCCTGATGGCGGCGGCAGTTCTTTGGGGAGCTCGACTCGCTGGAGCCGCTCGCGCTTGAGTGCCTCGAGTTCGGCGTCGACGGAATGGCCCTGCAGTTGAGCGAACTCGGCCTCCAGATTGGGATCCTTTCCGGCGTTGGCGAGCTGGTCGAAAGCCTTCGCCGTAGCTTCCTCCTTGTCAACCGATTTCTCGAAGTTCGAGAGCATCGCAAACGCATTATCCGCTTTACCCACGCCGGCCAGCGCTTCGGACACCTTTCGCTGAGCCAGCGCGGCATTCTTACGCGCCACAAGCGTCGTAGCGGTCCGCTCGCCTTCCTCGATCTTGTGTTTCAATTCGGTGACTTGCGCCTTCAACGAGTCGCTGGCTTGGCGCGCTGAGTCTATGGCGGCCTGCAACGAAGCCACTTGCTTGTCGCTTTCGGCTTTCTTCGCGAGCGCTTTCCTGGCGAGGTCTTCGTTGCGGGCATCGAGCGCTAGACCGGCCCGGTCTTTCCACTCCTGCGACTGCCGAACGTACTTCTGGTACTCGGCGTCGAGACGATTGTAGTTGCTCATGGCCATGGCCGACGAGCGCACCACGTTGTTTAACTCGGTTTTCATATCAGCCACGGTCTGATTGACGGTAGCCTCAAAAGTTGCGTCTTCGATGACGCCAATGCCCTGATTTGCCTGACCACGCGCCACGCGGCCCGCTCGATTGAATATGTCTGAAAAAAATCCCATGGTTTCCTCGCCTCAGATCCTCGATCTACGCCGAATGTAAATCCGCGCCGATCAATTGCTTCGCGTGTACAACGTCGGCCAGCAGGAAGCCGACGCAGGAGAGAATATCGTCTTCATCTTCCGGGCCTAGATCCTGAAGCTTGCAGAAATTGTTAAGCGTGACAGCCACATTTCCACCGCCCGTGTCATACAACTGGAAGTGCGACGTCGAGATACCGTTGTCGGCCGCAAGCATCTTGCGCATCAGTTGTGGAGTGATGCTGGAGACGGGCACTACCATGCAGGGCAGGGACAGAAAGAGAATGTCACCCTCCAACACCGCCTGGAGTGAAATTCCGCTCTCAACCTCTTGAATCTTCAGCACGCTGCCATTCGATTCCGTGACGGAGTAGCGTTTCGCCGCCAGCAGAGCATGAATTTGCCCAAGAGAAGAACTCGTTATTTGCGCCATATCTGTTCCTTTGGGATTACGTAACAAAGATACTATTGGTTCGAAAAAACTGATTGGCAAGGAACGGACCCTCGCTAAATGAAATGGATAACGTAAGTTAACACTACCGATAGCGTCCTGCCGCTCCAATTAGCTCTCCGGCGAGTTTCGCCGTGAAACAGAGAATCGCTTATCGATGTCAGGCAACAACTCGCATCCGAGGCCGGGGCCCTCGGGAACCGTGACAAAGCCATGTTTAACCTTTGGAACAGCAGTCACGACTTGCGGATACCAGCCCCGATAGAAAGCGCGAACGGACTCCTGCAGGAACGCGTTTGGGGCGTTGAGCGCGAGATGGGTGGAGGCTGTAAACACGATCGGCCCGGTGCAATCGTGCGGAGCTACGGAAAGATGCCAAGCCTCCGCCATTGCCGCAATTTTGCGGGCTTCGGACAAGCCGCCGCACCAGGAAAGATCGAACATGACTACCCCCACAGCTTCCGTTTGAAGCAGGTCGCGAAAGGCCCAGCGGCCGCCGAGAGTCTCAGAGGCGCAGATTGGCGCCGTAGAAGCTTCGGCGTATCGCTTGAGGCTGGCCAGGCTGTCCATCCGGATCGGATCTTCGTGCCAGAAGGTTCCGAAAGGTGCGAGCGCGCGGGCGATTCCTATGGCGGGCGTGAGCTGCCACAAGGAGTGGAACTCGACCATAATGTCCATTTTGTTACCGACTCTTTTCCGGATCTTTTCGAAAGGTGCAAGGGCGTGGTTGAGGTCTTCGTTAGAAATGTATTGGCCGTGAGTTTTCTCGGCCGCGACATCGAACGGCCAGATTTTCATCGCGGTGATTCCCTCCGAGAGGAGAGATTCCGCGAGGTCATCCGCCCTCGTTAGAAAATCGCTTAAATCGTCGAAGCCACTAGCCGGGCTGGCATTCGCCTGCTTCCCGATACCCCAATTCGCGGTCGATTGCGTCTCGGCCTTCCTCATATATTGACCGCCGGCGCAGGTATTATAGGTGCGAATACGATCGCGAGTCCAACCTCCTAGCATCTGCACGATAGGCAAGCCGACGGCCTTGCCGAAAAGATCCCACAAAGCGATGTCGATGGCGGAGGCGGCCCGCGCCTCAACGCCAGTGGATCGAAAGCCGACATAGCTCACTAGATCGCGCGCGATGGCATCAATCGCCAACGCATCCCGTCCGATAATGCGGGGGGCTATATCGTCGTGGAGATAGGCTTCAACCGAAGTTGCATTGAAAAATGTTTCTCCGAGTCCGGCCAAACCTTCATCGGTGTGGACGTATAGCCAGAGAAGTTGCGGAAACTCAGCGATGCGTATGGTCTCAATTCTTGTGATTTTCATGAGCGCGGCTCTGAAATATAGCTTAGAAGGGCGATCAAAATGCAATAGAAACAGCACGCATCCTGAGGGTGACTTCGGAGGACACTTCTCAGGATGTGAGCAGGCGCACTCGAAAGACCGGCTTACGGATCGAATCCTGCTGACTTGAAGAATTTACTCGCCTTTGCGAGCGGCGTTCAGGAGTTTTTCCGCATTCAGCGCCCCTGCCGGCGTTTCCTCATGCTTGAAGATGGCGAAGGTGGGATACCCATTTGCGCGATATTGCTGAACGCGATACGCGATGCTCTCCAGCTCCGGCTCGAGATAATCCGGCTTCCGCAACCGCAGATAGACAAAATCGGCAGTCAGGACGTGAGGCGTCTCCAAATTCTCATTTTCAGCCACGCACAAGCCGATGTTATGCTCCCGAAGGACCTTGTAGGTGCTTTCGTCAAACCAAGTAGCATTCCTGAACTCGAACGCGCTGGGTAGCGTTTTGGGTAAGAGCCTGACGAATCCAGCCAGCCTATCGAGATCGATCTTAAAAGCCGGCGGAAGCTGGAACAGAATAGGACCCAGGCGTCCGGCGGCGCGCAGCGGCTCGAGGGACTCCAGGAAAACGCGCGTGAACTGTTCGGCGTCTTCGAGCTTTAGTGAGTGTGTAATTTTCATGTGCGCCTTGGGCAGAAATAGGAAACCCTCCGGCGTCGCCGCAATCCATTTCTCGAAAGTGCCGGCGAGAGCGATGCGCCTGTATGTGTAATTCACTTCGACGGCATTCAGATGGGTCGCGTAATAGGAGAGAAACTTGGCGCCCGGCAGCTTCTCCGGATAAAAGTCCGGCTTCCAACTGCTATAGGCAAAGCCTGAGGTACCGCAATAGAGGTTAGCTTCGGGCATTGTTAGAGACCTGCAAACCAGTCATAGCCTTCTTCCGCCCAGTAATCGCCGGGTCGAGTGTTAGTGTACTGAATCGTTCCGATCCGCTTGATGTTTTTAATGCCGTACTTCACCGGAATGACGAGCCGAAGCGGGGCGCCATGCCGTTCTTCGAGAGGCTTGCCGTTTCGTTCGTAGGCAAGTAGAGTCTGCGGATGCATCGCGCTCTTGCTGTCGAGACCCACGTAATAGTCTTCCCCAGGGGTGGACATGTAAACGAAATCCGGCAGCTTCAGATCGGGGCGGAAATACTTCTTAGTGAAATCGGAAAAGCGGACGCCGCCCCAGTAGGCAATGGTGCTCCAACCTTCGATGCAACAGAACCTGGTGATCATTTCGGTCCTGGGGAGCGCCTGGATGTCAGATAGCCGCAAATTGAACATGGGGCTGCCCTTTCCGGTTACCACGCGCAGCCGCCAAGTCTCTTCATCGATGGGATCCTCAACGCCGATGTCACCATTGGGCTTCAAGTAACCCACTTCGCTCCGCGAATAGGTCGGCATCAGATGGGAGTCGCTCAGGTAGCCGCGCGCCAATTTTCCGTCGAAGTTGAGAACGCGGCGCTCCGGCCAGGGGGCATCGTTCTCGGGCCGGGCCGACGTGACCCACTTGTATCCTCCAATAGCGCCCGCCGTCGCCAAACCGGCGATGAGGAAATCGCGGCGGGTTTTACGACGCAATTCGCGTTTCAGCTCGCGCTTCGGTAGAGCAATTTCCGAGTGCCGGTCAATCATCTCTCAGGATCCCTGCGCTTCTACGTCGCCGGGAGCGACAGGCCCATCCAGAACCTCGAAGCCGATCACCATGCTGCGAAAGTTGTTCCAGCCGGCAAGGATGACCTGCGCCACATGGACAACGAAGAACAACACGTAACCAACAGTCAGCAGGAAGTGAATCAGACGCGCGCCCGTATAGCCGCCAAACAGGGCCGCCAACCACGCCAGCTGAGCAGGTTTGTAGATGGCCAATCCAGTCACTACCGAACCCATGCCCATGATGACGATGGCGGTGTAGGAGATCTGCTGCGCCGCGTTGTATTTTCCTTGGGCGGGCTGTTCCTTGCGAAGATGAAGGTCGTACAGCGCAACGTACCAGGCATCCCGAAATGCCGATAACGATCGAGGAACCAGAAGCCGCCACTCGCCGGAAACCAGCGTGTAGCCGACATAAAGAATCCCATTCACAACAAAGAGCCACATGAAGAAAAAATGCATAGCCATCCCATCGGCCAGTCTGTGATCTCCGTGCAGCGCCTCGAAGAGCCGGTTCGGAACTATCCGGACTGGTCCGGCGTGATAGATGGGATAGGCCCAATAAATCAGGAATCCGCTCCAGATCATAACGAAGAGCAACGGAAAGTTGATCCAATGAAACCATCGGATAGCGACCAGGTGCTTCAGCTTTAATTTCCGCATCGATAATTTATTTCGCGCCGCCCGGCTGCTGGGTTATGAGTTTCTACAATGCTAACAACAAAAGCGATATCGTGGACTCGTGTAAACCATGCAAGCCGATGGACCGCGCCTATCCCAATCTTTAACACTTTTGTGCCTGGCCAGCTACGACAAGGGGCACCGGTTTATGCAGGAAGCGAAGCGGCAGGGATGCCGGGTTTTCCTGTTGTCGTCCGAGAGCCTCCGGAATTCGGCCAGATGGCCGCGCGAAAGTTTGGACGACGTCTTTTACATGCCCGATCGGGATCATGAATGGAACCTGCGGGATACGCTGCACGCTGTGAGTCATTTGTGTAGAAGCATTGCCATTGACAGAATCGTGCCCCTGGACGATTTCGATGTCGAGAAGGCATCGTTCTTACGCGAGCATCTGCGGCTTCCGGGAATGGGAGAAAGCGCGACTCGCTACTTTCGCGATAAGCTGGCGATGCGTATGCGCGCGGCGGAGCACGGTATTCCGGTTCCGGAGTTCACCGCTACGATCAACTACGAACGAATCACGCGGTTCCTCGAAACCGTGCGGCCACCCTGGGTACTGAAGCCGAGAATGATGGCGGGCGCGCTGGGAATCAGGAAGTTCCGTCACCAGCAGGAGGTTTGGAACAGGCTTCACAGCCTGGGCGATGAACAATCGTTTTTCGTGCTCGAGCGCTTTGTGCCCGGCGCCGTTTTTCACGTGGATTCGATCTGGTTCGAGGGCGAGCTCGCCTACGCGATAGCGAGCGCTTATGGAACCCCTCCGCTCGATCTCACGCAAACCGGAGGAATATTTACTACGCGAATTCTCGAAAAGGATTCCGAAGAAGAACGCGCGCTTCAATGGCTGAATGAACGCGTGTTGAAAGCTTTTGACCTGCGCAACGGCGTATCGCATACGGAATTTATTCGAGCGCGCGAAGATGGAAGCTTCTATTTCCTGGAAACTTCAGCCCGCGTAGGCGGCGCCCACATTTCCGATCTGATTGAAGCGTCGGCAGGCATCGACATGTGGAGCGAGTGGGCGAAAGTTGAGGTAGCAGCGGCGTCCGGCGCGCAGTACTCGCCTCCGAAGGCGCGCGGCGATTATGCCGGTTTGCTGGTCTCACTGGCGCGTCAGGAATGGCCGGATTCGTCGAGTTTTCAGGAACCCGAACTGGTGTGGCGCATGCACAAGCGCCATCACGTCGGTTTCATCGTCAAGTCGTCGGATTATGATCGTGTAGGCGAGTTGCTGGATCTTTATGCAAACCGGGTGCGCGATGATTACCATGCTTCTATTCCCACACGAGAGACAGTGCGGGAGTAGTTTTCGGCAAGTTCAGATGAAGATGTTAGGCTGAGGACGAATGCAGACGATGAAAGCAGCAGGCTTTACAGCGGGAGCCGTGATGGGAGGCCTCTCCGCGGCTGCCGCCTATGGCTCCGTTTCCAAGTCTTCGCAACTTTTTGGCCCTTCGGTATATCGCGGGCCCGGGCGCAGGCGATCGATCGCGCTGACCTTTGACGATGGCCCGAGCGAAGGTACGCTGCCGCTACTCGAGTACCTGGAAAAGGAAAGAGTTTGGGCGACGTTCTTCCAATGCGGAATGAACGTTCAGCGCTTACCTCGGATTGCGGGAGAAGTTGCCGCCGCGGGTCATCAGCTCGGGAACCATACCTATTCGCATCCCAAGCTTCCGTTTAAGTCGCGGGATTTTATCGATCGCGAGTTCACGAAAGCGCAGAGGATTATCAATTTCGAAACCGGACTTGCGCCCATGCTGCTGCGAGCGCCCTACGGTTTCCGCTGGCTGGGCATGCAGGAAGTCCAGCGCAAGCTATCTCTATTGGGCGTGATGTGGACGGTTATGGGATACGACTGGCGCTGGCCCTCCGATCGGATCGCAAAACACGTCCTTGCGCAGGCGTCCCCCGGTGGTATTGTCTGCCTGCACGATGGCCGTGGCGTGCAGCCGACGCCGGATGTCAGCGAGATGTTAGCGGCTGTTCGCAAGATCGTCCCGGCCTTGAAGGACCAGGGTTATTCCTTTGAAATCGTCAGCGATCTATTGCATCACTGACCAGCGGTTTTATGAGCGAGGCGGCTGCAGGCATCGCCGGTGCCGAGGATTGCAATCGCATCTTTGCCAGCCTCCATATAGGCGATTCGCCCATCTTTGTCTATCACGAAAGTGACGCGATTCGCGATGCCCATGCTCGGAATCAGCACGCCGTAAGCTTCAGCTATCTTGCGGGTTGCAAAGTCGCTCAACAACGGGAACCCAAGCCCGAGTTTAGTTGCGAACTCTTTTTGCGATGGAGTGTTGTCTTCGCTAACGCCAAAGACGGCGGTATCGGTACCTTTGAACTTGTCGATTCCGAGCTGATAGGTTTGCATTTCTTTCGTGCAGCCCCCAGTAAAAGCTGCTGGAAAAAACGCTAGTACGACCGTCTGCTTGCTGCGGAAATCGGAAAGGGTCACCTTGCCGCCGGCGGTGGAGGGCAAGGTAAAGTCCGGCGCCATGTCTCCGACCTTCAAGTTGGTCGGGAGTGGGGCCATGCCGCCGTTCGATTGCGGCGCCTGCGCCAACAGCATCGCGCTCAAAAACGGCAGAATCAGGAAATTGAGAAGCTTCATAAGGGTGCCTTTATGAAACATATCATGTGGAATGCGCGCTCGATAAGCTGGGTATGTGAAGGATTTGTAAATCGTGAGCGCCACAAATCGACGCGGAAAGCTATATCTGATTGGGGCCGGGCCGGGCGATCCGGAACTGCTGACCCTCAAAGCCGTGCGCGCGCTGGGCGAATCCGATGTCGTCCTGTATGACCGTCTGGTAAGTAAGGAAACGCTGGCGCTGGCTCGTAAGGACGCTGAGCTGATCTACGTTGGAAAGCGCGAAGGAGAGCAGCACAGAAGCCAGGAGCGGATTTTCGAATTGATCCGGACTCATGCTCTCCGCGGGAAAACGGTTGCGCGCTTAAAGGGCGGGGATCCGCTCGTGTTTGGGCGCGGCGCGGAAGAATGGGCGCTTGCTGTCGAATATGGCATCGCGGTCGAGTTAGTTCCGGGCGTTAGTTCGGCAATATCGGTGCCTGGACTCGCTGGAATTCCGCTCACTTACCGTCAGATCGCACAGAGCTTCGCGGTAATCACTGGCCATTGCCGTACCGGATTCGAGCAGGAATGGGAGAAATATTCACGCATCGATACGCTCGTCGTTTTAATGGGCGTGACAAATCGAGCGTTAATTGCGCAGTCGCTGATCGCCGCCGGTCGCGACCGTAGTGAGCCGGCCGCCTTTGTGGAGCATGGCAGCTTGCCGGACGAGAGAGTTGTGGACACCACGCTGGGCGCGATTGCCGCCGGCGAAATAGACGTGGGCAGCCCGGCGGTGCTCATTATCGGGAAAGTGATTGCGTTGCGGAAGCGGCTTCGCGCGCGACCGGGAGCTAACGCGTAATTTCCAGAACTGCAAGCCCCTGCGGAGCGATTCGAATCGGTTCCGCGATCGCGCGCTTGCGGATCGGCTCCAGCCTGGAAGCATCGATCAACTGGCCGATTTGCGCAGTTGATGGAGACGCGGGGCTTCCCATATCCTTCCACGCCTTAAGCGCTGACCCATGATCGGGATCTACAAACTGTATGCGATACCGCTTTGCGCGCGCCCCTTTAATCGTGAGCTGGAACGTTTTGTTGGGCACATTTTCGTCCGGCTCGGCATAGTTCCAAAGCGCAACCACCAGGGTTCCGTCCTCCCGCTCCGTCACGAGGGCATTTTCTGAACTCTCCGGAAGCCGGCGATCTCCAAGCTCATGGAGAAGCCGGAACGCATTAAATGCCGCTTTAGGAATGTCCCGCTCCGCGATCAGCCCGTAGCCTCCGTAGAACGGCGTTTTCACCACTCCCTGCTCTTCAAAGACATCTGAGAACGTCCAGTAGGACATGATGTCCGCAAGTCCATCGCATTCACGAATATCGTTGGCCAACCATGGGCCCATAAAAGCGCTGTCGGTGACCTGCTGCTGGTTCAGGTAGGTCGCGTTATATTCCGACCATATAATCGGCGTGTTCGGCGCGGCAGACGCTTTCACCTGGTCATAAACTTTTTTAGCCGCGCGCGCGACCATGTCACGACGCGAAATGGGCAGCATTTTGCCGAATACATCCCGCGGATTCTCGTTGCCATAGACGTGTGTCGAGACGAAATCAAACGGCACGTGATTCTGAGTGCAATGCTCAATAAAGCTATCGACCCACGCCGCCTGGGCCGTGGCCGGGCCGCCTACTCGTACGCTTGGATCGACGTTCTTAATCGCCCTGGCGGTCACGTCATACAGGGCAAAATAGGTTTGCTGCTTTGGAACACCATCCCAGAAGTCAATGTTGGGCTCGTTCCAAACCTCGAAATACCATTGTTCGACTTCGTTCTTGCCATAGCGGTTGAGCAAGTGTCTTGTGAACGCTTCCACTAAGGCGCTCCATTTAGCAGGATCTTGCGGCGGCGATGGGAGCGGCTTGTACCAGAAGGGATGCGACTGTAAGTTGGCTGCCAGCTTCCGCGGCATGAAGCTCAATTCGACAAACGGCTTCACGCCATTCTTGAGAAGGCCATCGTAGATCTGATCGACATACGAAAAGTTATAGATGGGATTGCCGTGAGCGTCTTCGTCGTAGACGCCAATATCGTCGTCGAGAATGGCATGGAAGCGGACGTATTGGAAGGCGGTGATTTCGCGGACCTCTCTGAGATCGGCGCGGTAGTCTTCACGCAAGCTCAGCACCGCGCGGCCGGAGCCGAACATCCGCTCCCAGATATGTGGGAACGGATGCGATGGCGCAGTGGAATCGATGGTAATGGTCTCGTTGGACGGGCCGGTCTGAGCTTCCACGGCCGGCAGACTTGCCAGGGTTGCCAAAGCCAAAGCGAAGACAAGGTAGAAACGTTTCACGCCTGTTAGAAGACGGCAGCCCCCGGTCTGTTGCATTTCCAAAGTGCTCAGCATTTGCGAAGCCGCCTTAGCGCGGAATTTCCGCGTATCGCGCCGCAGCTTCGCGCACCAGAATTCCCATCTTTGGATGGCTAGGCTCGATCGCGGGCGAGAGTCCGCAACCTCTGAGCGATTCGCTACACGTTGGACCTATCGAGGCGATGAATGTTTGACGAAGAGCGTCGATAGCCGCGTCGCGTCTCCCTTGCCGGGCAGCGAATTCAAGAAAATGCTCGATCTGGATGCCGGTCGTGAACAGAACGGCTTCGAATTTACCGTCCAGCAGTTCTTCCAAGGCTTGACTCAGCGGCGCAGTGTCATCGGGCAGCTTCCATTGGTATACCGGGACGGCGAGGACCTGGCGGCCTTGCGCCTCGAGCCCGGCGACTAAGTCGGGATTCGTCCGGCCATACTCCTGCACGGCAACCGACCGCCCCGGCGTCGTTCGCACTGCTTCCAGCACTTCGCGCCAGGTGTTTGGCTCGGGAACGGAAAGCGCAACCGGAATCTTCCATTCGCGCAGTACAGCGACCGGTTTAGGTCCGCGAGCGACAATGACGAGCCGTCGCATCGCCTGGAGAAAACGATCTTCCGGATCGCGAGTTGAGAGGACCCGATGGAGCAGTCTCGCGCCGACGCCCGTGAGGAAAATCAGCATCTCGAACTCGCCGGCATACAGCCGGTCGGCAAAAGCAAAGGCTGCTTCGTTGTGCTCGAGCGGCACTTCGGTCAGCGCGGGGGCAATAAAGGGCTCTCCACCATTTAAGCGAATGAGCTCAGCCATTTCCTTGGCGCGGCGGCTTTCAAAAGCCAGCACTCTGGCGTGACCGAAGGGCATGATCCGAATCGTAGCGCGGATTTGCGGATTTGTGCCGCCGAGTTGATACGATAACGAAAAGCCCCTTCAGTTTTGTGAGGTATCAAACATGAGCAAGTATCTGCTGGTTGCATTGCTTTTTGCCGCTGCCGCTCTCGCGGCGAGCGCTCAAACCGCAGATTCAAATCCGGCCCATGAGCCCAGCGTTTTTCTCGGAAATGATCGTCCTAAAAACAAGAAGGACAAGACACCTACCTCGCGGGCTGTGACCGGCAAAGTGGTGGATGATTCCGGTAAGCCGCTGGAAGGCGCGTTGGTCACGTTAACCGATACGGAGAAGAACCAGAAGCTGAGTTTCTTCACAAAGAAGGACGGACGCTATGGGTTCGACGATCTCAGTTTCTCGGTGGATTACCAGCTGCAGGCCCGCTACAAGAATTTGGCGAGCGAGACGAAAAGGCTAAGCCAATACGACCACCGTCCGAATATGGTACGCATACTGGAGGTCACATCCAATGCAAGTGCGAATTCGAGCACTGAGCCGAAGGCCGATGCAAATAGTGAACCTAAGAAGGACGCCGCCCCCAAACAGTAGCAGTATTCGAAGCTACCGTGTTCAGATCGGCAGGCCCACAAAATTGCGAAAATTTTCTTGAAATAATCGCTTCACATCGCGTTCAATGTGCTCGGCCGAGATCCGCCACCCATCGCGAATGAGCGCTTGGTAGCTCTCCGTTAAACAAGCTGTGATGGTGTGGCGCGAGTGTTTCCACTTGTAAATAATCTGATCCAGAATGCGTGCGTCAGAATGCTGTGGAATGAAGCTTGTGCCGAGCATCTCCAGCCGCTCCTCCGTAATTTCGCGAATGATGGACGGATTATTCAGGAACCACCAGCAACCGAAGGGCATCAGGTTGCTGAACTTGCGGGACGCCACGCACAACTCGTGCTGATTTTCACGCGAAAGCATGCTGACCAGAAACCGATTGCCGGAATATTTCAGGCAAAGCCGCTCCACTGAGGTGACATCGGAATATCCAACGCTGTCTCCCGCATCGCGCAGCGCTGGATTAGCCGCTCGACGGACGCCGATCATCATGCAGAAAGGCAACTTGTGCTCGCGTCCCACCGGCATCACGACTTCTTCGATGAGGCGCGCGCGTAGGGAATCTTCGGGATAGCGAAAAGTGTCGGGCAGCGAGACGGCCATATACACCGGCTTCATGCGCTGGATCCAATCGTCGAGAAAGCGGCGCGCGCTAGCGACGCTCCTTTCATTCACGGCACTCTCGGCTTGGTATCCGCGCCGCGTGAGCACTTGGTTCGCTTTGTCCCAGCCATTCAGCAAAGGGTCCATGCGCAGCGCGGCGTGAAGCTTTGAATGCCGCTCCGCGCCGGATTCCCAGTATGCTATCTCTTCGTCATTGAAAACGTCGTTCGTCATCACCATGTCGGACACACCGGCCAACTGCATCGCACGTTCGACATGATCGTTCGGCTCGACAGATGCGAAGAATTCGCGCGCGTCCTTTAGCGTGGGAGCATGCGGATCAAGGCCGAAAGCATTCATCACCGACACAACGCCCCGGCACGCTTCGGATACGGGAGTGTTGTGGACGAAGAGCGCCTCCCAGATCACGTCGGCCTGCTCGGATTTGTTGAGACGCCAGAAGGCGTCGGTGCTGAGATCCGACGAGCGGAAAAGCTCAGCAACCAGGTAATGGTAGGTGACTAAGTCGTCTATGCCCGCGGAGAACAGGGTTTTGAAAGCCGGAGGATATTGATGGGTGTGGACGTCGAAGACTGGAGTGTTTACAACTACGCGCTCCACCTCGCCCGGCAAGTCGCCGGGTTCGATTTGCTGATGAGAACCACTTCTTTCCCAGGCGTCCGGCATGAGCTTCGCGGAGGTTATCGCTTGCACATCTGCGGATATTCCTTTTTCAATGCCGCCAGCTTTGGCAGGTCATTATACCGGATGTATGCATTATCCGGATTGTTGTCCAGGAAGTGCTGATGATAAGTTTCAGCGGCGTAGAATCCGCTAAGGGGGACGACCTGCGTCACGATCCGCCGCGAAAACACGTCCGATTTGTCCAGCTGCTGGATGTATGCTTCAGCAACCTTTTTCTGCTCATCGTCCACATAGAAAATCGCGGACCGGTATTGTGTTCCGGTATCCGGACCCTGCCGGTTCAATTCAGTCGGATCGTGCGCGACCGAGAAGTAGACCTTCAGAAGCTGGCCGAAAGTAATTTGCGAGGGGTCGTAGGTAATCTTGACCGATTCGGCGTGTCCGGTTGTGCCGGTGCTCACCGTTTCATAATGAGCCGTCGATTTGTCTCCGCCCGCGAAGCCGGATACGACGTCCTTGACGCCCTTCAATCGCTCAAACACCCCCTCCACTCCCCAGAAACATCCGCCGGCAAGGACAGCCGTCTGCTTACCGTGCGCCGCGGAAGCCGGAATATCGATGGCCGGGTCGGGAAAGGTCTCCTTCGGGCCTGCGAGCGCACAAGACGCTCCAATAAGAATCGCTGGCAGAACAACGAGCAAGGATCGATTCGGCATAGACAGCACCTAACAAGTAGATTATGCGACGCGGCGCGAGGGTGCGCCTATTTCCAATCCGGATTCTTGCCGGCGCTTACCAGGTTCGCCAGGATTCGGTAAGCGCCCGGAACGCCGGAGGGCAACTGCCGATAGAGCGCAAGCGCGTCGTAGACATAGATTCCGCGCCCGTAATGAGCAAGCAACAGCCCGCCGGATTGAGGGTCCTGACCGGGGTCGTGCATTTCCACCAGCGGATCGTAATGCCCATCCCATTTCGCGAGGAAACCGTGGCCTCGCTCTTCCTCCCACCCGCGAAAATCGGCTTCCGTAATCTTATTCGGCCAGGTAAGAAGCGGGTTGTTGGGATCGAGCAACTTGACTTGCGAAGCCTCGTCCACAACTTTCTGCGGGTTTGAGCCAAGCGTGAAGGGATAAGGCCCGTAATTGCGGTCGAAGTTCTGAAGGTTGTACTGGACGATCAGCACTCCGCCGTTCTTCACGTAATTCAGCAGGCGGTCGTTGGCGGATCGCAATTCCGGCCGGACAGCATAAGCGCGCGTGCCGAGAACGATGGCGTCGTAATTGCTCAGATCGCCTGTCTCCAGGTCGCCCGCGGAGAGAATCTGTACGTGAAGATCAAGATCTTCGAGCGCGCGCGGAACATCGTCGCCCGTACCCGGAAAGAAGGCTACCCGCAAATGAGGAGCTGTCTTCACATCGACGCCAACAGCTTTATAAGTGGCTGGCCGGTAATAGGGATAGGACCGCAAACCCGCATAACCCACCAAGCGATAGCCCTCTTCGTAGGTCTTCCCGAGATATTCCGCCACCGCCCCGATCTCATAACTTTCCGGCTTAATCGAATGCGGCGCAACTTGAAAAGTGACCGTTTCTGTGTCGCCGTCCCGAGCTAGGGAAAACGGGTAATCGGCTGGCGTGGACTGCCAGCCGCGCGGCAAACGTAATCGCAACGTCCCCTTTGCGGGGCCTTTTACGTTGCTGTGGAGCGCGCAGGCGAAGGCGAAAGAACTTGTGCTGAGAGGCACTGCGCCGGCGGCTGGCGAAACCGCGACGGAAATCGCCGGACCCATCAGCAGCGGCTCTTCCTCCATGCCGATTCCTTCTATCCGGGAATTCGCCTGAACCACTTTTTCGATTTCAAGTTCGGCGCCCTGGTAAATAACCCGGACGCTCGCCGCAAGCGGATATGGAGCCAGGGAAAGGTCGCGGTAGCGCTCGTCCGTCAGGTTGTAATAAGGCTGCTCCTGGTCTGGCCGTGAGAAATACGGCTTGGTCAGCGACGCGTCCTCGGGAGCCTTCACAGTGAACTTCAGCCGGATATCCTTGCCTCCACCGAGCGTACTTTTGGATGAAGATTCGGGATGAATGTCCCAGTTCTTTCCATCCGAGGCGGTTACTTCGATGCTCTCAATATTCACCGTTTCCGAACCCTGATTCATCAAGTGCGTTTGCACGCTGAACGATTGCCCTGGAATCGCGATCGTAAACGTAATGGATGCTCCAGCGAACCGCGCGAACGGTCCGCTGGGTTCTTTTTCAGGAGCGACGGCGGTATCGAAGGTAAGGCCGAGAGCCAGAACCAAAGCCTTCTGAAACTGCTTTTCCTTTACGCGCAGCTCAAACGCCACGTCGCTTTTGCCGGGCTCAGCGAGCGCGCTCGATTTTACCTGGTCGAGGAGTGAGCGTGTGGCCTTCAGCCCCTCGGCTAAAACAGGTGCGATTGTGGCCGGATCCCCGGGCTTGTAACGCGCGTATGCATTTGCGGCAAGAGTGGAGATTTGCTCCAAACCGTCTTTAAGGAATGCTGTCTCACCGCTTGCAAGACTTGCGATTCCCGTCAACGATACATCAATCCCGTCATAAAACGACTTCTCTTTGTCCGCAGTAGCCACGCACGAAGCGTAGCGATGATAGGCGGTCGTTGAGAACGAGGGTTGAGGAATCGTGCCGCCGCCATTCTGGCTCTTTTGATAACCCCATCCTTCGCGGCCAATTTGCAGGAACGTTAGGCCCCCGGCGGCGTCCAGATTGCCTTCGGGAATTTCCACATTGGTGGAAGGTTGCGCATTCATCCATTTCTTGTTCACGTAGTCGTAGAAGCGCAGCGGCACGTATTTATCCGTCGCATAGTCGTAAATGGCGCCTTCTTTGGTCGGCTCGAAAAATGGTACGCGCGCGTAGACCTTCAGCGGGCTCCAGGGCCGCAATCCTTCGCGGATCTGCTCGGGAAAGCGTCTTGGATCGCCAGCGGCAACATAAGCCTCTTGCGCCATCTGTCCCGATACTTGATGGTTGCCGTGTCCATCCGTGGGAGCGCCGGCAAAAACCGATGTGATTATGAGCGGCCGGGTCATCCGCACCACCCGCACCACTTCCGAGAGCACGCGGTCGTAGCCCCATTTTTCGAGCGCCTCTTCACGGGTCTTGGAGAAGCCGTAGTCGATCACGCTCGTCCAGTATTGGCCGACGCCGTAATAACGGTCTGACGTGAGAAGCTCCTCCGTCCGCACCAGGCCAAGCGCATCGTAGAGATCCATCGACATGGCGTTCTGACCGCCTTCGCCCCTATTGAGGGTCAGCAAGGCGCCTCTTGCGCCAAGGCCGCGAGTCTCATAAGTCAGCAATCCGCCGTCTTCATCGTCCGGATGCGCCACAACCATAAGAATGCTGGCCCGGGTACCGATTGCAGTGAGCAGATGAGACAATCCCGCCGCGCCTCGATCGAGATCGATACTCATCGCGTTCGGATCGACGTTCGCGGCTTGTTGCGCCGTATCTCGCGTCGCCCCCCAAATACAAGCCGCCAGCACTCCGGCGGTCCCTATCGCAAATGCGGCTTTATTGAGAAAGCGGCTCATATCTTTCAATATTCGACGCAGGCATACTGACCAATAGCTTGGAAGGCAATCTCACATATAACATGCACGCGCGGCAGGCGCCGCAAGGGATGCTTAATCAGGCTTAATGAGCGCGCGCTGACCGTGCCCGTAATCCAAATGCCTGGCGGAGCGTCCAATGAATTGGGCGGAGTCCGATAGCTGAGCTTAAACAGCCGCCGATAAGAGAGTTGCACATATGACAACCAAGAATCTCGTTTCAACTTTTGTGGGAATAATTTTTGCCGCGGGATGTACTGTAGTTCCCAGCTTCGTGCAAGGACAATATCCGCCTCCACAGCAATATCCGCCGCCGCAGCAATACCCCCCTCCGCAGCAATATCCGCAGCAGGCGCCTCCTCCGGCGCAGTATCCGCCGCCACAGAGCCAACCGCAGCAATACCCACAAGGGCAATATCCGGCGAGCCAATATCCACCACCCCAGGGCCAGTACGCCCAGCCGCCTCTCATGGCCCCGCAGCAGTTGGATCAGTTAGTTGGACCAATCGCCCTATATCCCGATGGTTTGCTGGCTCAGGTGCTAACCGCGTCCACTTTTTCGAACGAGATCCCCGATGCGGCCACCTGGGCAAATCAGCACAGCTACATACATAGTGACGCACTGGCGCGAGCCATCCAGGAAGACAACCTTCCCTGGCACCCGAGCGTGGTCGGATTGCTGCCGTTTCCAAGTGTGCTGAACTACGCGGCGCAATACATGGGATGGACTCAGCAGCTTGGCAACGCGGTTCTTGCCCAGCGCAATGACGTGATGGACGCCGTTCAGCGCATGCGGCAAAGAGCCTACGACTATGGATATTTGCGGAGTAGTCAAGATGACGAAGTCAATGTAGCCGGCCCCGGGGACATCGAGATTATGCCTGTGGATCCCGGTGATTATTATGTTCCCTATTACGATCCCTACATCGTGTATGCGCGGCCGAGACCAGGCTTTTTTATTGGCGGAGCAATTCGATTCGGTCCTGGGATTACGATTGGCGCAGCTTTTTCTCCATGGGGCTGGGGAGGCGTTGGATTCGGATGGCGTGAACATAGCATCCTGATTGACCATCGTCCCTGGGGACGGACCTGGGTGAACCGGGGAGTCTATATGCACCCGTATGCGCAACCCTACCAGCGCGTGCAAGGTCCGCGCGTTGAACGTCACGAGCTCAGGGCGCCGGCGCATCAGGAGCGCAACCGGGACCATCGATAAGGCGAGCCGGGTGACCTACTGCAACGAGTAAGTGGCCCCGAGCGTAAATTGAAACGAGTTCTTTCTGAAGCCTGGAGGCGGGTCGTTCAGGAAGTTGTCAAGAGCGCCTAGCGTGAGACCGAAGCGATGATGCACCGGCAAAGTGAGCGCGGCGCTCGCGAAGGCGGAGTATGCCGAACTATCGTTCCAGCTCGGAGTCACACCGGCCTGTTCGTTCAGGCCGATACCGTGCGTAAACTTACGAAGATAGGTTTCGCCAAAAGTGGAACCAACCAATTCTCTACTGCTGGTGGGGCCTTCAAACTGCTGCTCGATGTAGTCAACGCTCGCTTTGAAATCCAGTTCCTGATTGGCTGTTTTCACCATAATTACGCCCAAGCCCCCAGAGTAATTTTGCTGCAGTTGGAGGCCTTGCGAAAAGCTGTGATCGAAGGCCGCTTGTCCGAACACGAATATTCGTGTTGATGCGTACCAATCCTGCTCAGCGTCGAGATGATAAAGCGACGTTTTGATGGCCGGTTGTCCGGGCTCTGTCAATTTCCCGTAAGCTTCGTTGAAATCAAAGATAGTGCGGCTGCTCACATTCAGCCAGTCCTCTGGGGGAACGGCGCGAACCAGATTGATTGACCCGGAAAACGTCTGATCTTTCTGTGTCGCTTCGGTCAGCGATATCCCCGCGGTAGCGCCACCCTTCCAGTCACGGAGAAAATCCGAGTGATGGAAAGCCTTCTGAAAGGCGGCTTCATCCACCAGCGTGCCTATATTGCTGACGGGAATACTCTGAGGGGCGGATTGCGGCGTTGCGCTCACTTCCAGGTTTTGGTCCGTCATCACGACTGTGCCTTGGGGAACATTGCCCGTGTTTTCGCTATTCTTCAGCTTCAGGCCTTTGGGTATGGCGGCGAACTTCTGCGACGAGCGAAGCTCCTGGATTTTCTTCCAATCAACGGTAACTTCGCCCGCCATGTCGCTCTTGAATGTAACTGAAGAACCGGAAGCGCTTTCTAGATGTCCGATCAGCTTTTCTCCATCCGTGAAGATCAGGACATCAGCGGAGGGTTTTGAGCCGCTGTTTGCGGCCTGCCCCTGAAGGTGCAGAACCGCTAGCGCGGAAGAAAACAAGATTGATGCGGCGCGCATACTATGTGGCATGTCAACAAGAGTCCTCCCGGTCCAATTTTGTTACACCATTCATAAACTCGCGGGCACAGGTTTTTAGGGCGGCCGTGGGGCTGTTATGCTGAGAGATCAAGAGTTAGCCCAGCCGTTTTTGCTCATGCCGCAGTTGCGCTACACCACTCCGCACGGAATAACTGTTATCCGATCCGGTTCGAAAATCGCATACGCGCGCGGTTTGGAGCCGCTTTTGAAACAGCTTGATACGAAACGCGGCGTTTACCTTTCCTCCGGTTACGAATACCCCGAGCGCTACTCCCGCTGGGACTTTGCGAGCGTCGCCCCGCCGGTTGAAATTATCGGACGCGGCAGGAACCTCGAATTTCACGCGTTGAACAGGCGTGGAGATATCCTGCTGGAGCTTCTAGCTCCCTTGTTCGAAAATCATCCTCACCTTGATCGCTTGGTTCGAAGCGCCGGAAAAATAACGATCTACCTGAAACCGGTCGGCGAGAGATTCCCTGAAGAAGAGCGCAGCAAGCAGCCCTCCGCGTTCTCCATTCTGCGCGCGCTTGTTGAGGAATTTCGTCACACTGGCGACTCGCGGCTCGCATTGATTGGCGCGTTCGGATACGATCTGCTTCTTCAGTTCGATCCAATTCGTCTCCGTCTGCCGCGCGAGGGCCATAAGGATCTTCATCTCTTCCTCTGCGATGACATTTATTTTATGGATCGCAAGCGGGAAGTGATTGAGCGCTTCCGCTATGATTTCACGGGCGAAAGCGCGGGTCAGCCCATAACTACAGCGGGCCTGCCCAGAACCTCTCCGCGAATCGGGAAAGTAAAATCGCCGGAGCGGCCGAGCGAAATCGTTTCCGATCACACGGCCGAAGAATATATGGCCAAGGTGGAGGCCGTCCGCGAAGGCATGCGGCAGGGGAACTACTACGAAGTAATTCTGCGGCAAACCTTCAGCGCTCCCTTTAGCGGGAGTGCATCGGAGCTTTTTCGCCGCGTTCAGAAATCAAGCCCGAGCCCGTACGAATTCATGCTCCAAATGGGTGATGAGCAGCTGGTGGGGGCGTCGCCTGAAATGTTCGTTCGTGTGGAAGGCGATTGTGTTGAAACTTGCCCGATCTCGGGTACCGCCCGCCGCTCGGGCGATCCGTTGCGTGACGCGGAAAGCATTCGGCAACTGCTGAACTCCACCAAGGAGGAATCGGAGTTGACGATGTGTACCGACGTGGATCGCAACGACAAGTCGCGCGTCTGTGCTCCCGGGTCGGTGCGCGTTATTGGACGGCGTCTGATCGAATCCTATGCCGGTCTTTTCCACACTGTCGATCATGTGAAAGGCGCTCTGGCAAAAGGTTTCGATTCACTCGATGCCTTTCTGACGCACATGTGGGCGGTCACAATCATTGGGGCGCCCAAAAAAGCGGCCGCTCAAGCCGTCGAGGATCTTGAAAAAGATGCGCGCCGCTGGTATGGCGGTGCGATTGGAATGCTGAATCTCAACGGCGACATCAACACAGGTATAACCATCCGGACGGTCCATCTGAAGGAGGGCGTTGCGCGCTATGCGGCTGGCGCGACCCTTCTTTACGATTCAGATCCTGCATCCGAAGACCAGGAATGCCGACTTAAGGCGACCAGCTTCTTCCGCGCTCTCTCCCCGCTGACCGCATCTCCTATAGAGTCTCATCGAAGCCGCGGAGTCGGCGAAGGTGTATCGCTGCTGCTGGTTGATAATGACGATTGCTTCATACACACGCTCGCTAATTATGCGCGTCAAACCGGAGCGGCCGTATCGACGTTTCGTGCAAATGTGGCGCTAGAGATGATCGGGGAGAAGCGTCCCGATATCGTTCTGATCTCGCCAGGACCCGCCCGACCGGCGGATTTCGGAGTGCCGGATTTAGTGCGGGAGCTTGCAAAGCGAGGCATTCCAACCTTTGGCGTATGCCTTGGCTTGCAAGGAATCGTGGAGGCATTCGGTGGAACGCTCGAGGTGCTCGATTATCCGATGCACGGCAAAGGATCGCTTGTGACCCACCACGGCTGCGGCGTCTTTCAGGGCCTTCCCTCCCCATTCCGCGTGGGTCGGTACCACTCCCTTTACGCGAATCGCGACACTTTTCCCGCCTGCCTGGAAGTGACGGCCGAATCCGAGGACGGCGTGATTATGGGCTTGCGCCATCGTCATCTACCGATGGAAGCTGTGCAATTTCATCCGGAATCGATTCTGACCTTGGAACGCGATTGCGGGCTTCGCCTCATGGAAAATATGATCGAGAGCTACGCCCACACATTGGTCGGGGTTGCCCAAAGCTAAACAGTTGCCGTCAGACCCGGGTATTGCAGTGATCGGCGGAGGGCTGGCTGGCCTAGCTACGGCTCTGGCGCTCGGCTCCGCGGATTATTCGGTGACGCTCTATGAAGCGCGGCCTTTCCCTGGCGGCCGGGCCACCTCGTATCCGCTCAACGCCGCCGATGAAAACAGCCCGACCATTGACAATTGTCAGCACGTGCTGCTGCGCTGCTGCGTGAATCTGATGGATTTCTACAAACGGTTAGGTGTCGAAGACCGCATTCGTTTCTACCCCGAATTCTATTGGATTGAGCCGGGCGGACGAATGTCTGTCATGCGTCGCGGCCTGTTGCCCGCTCCTTTGCATTTCACCGAGTCCTTCGCGCGCTTGCGGTTTCTTTCGCTTCGCGACAAGCTCAGCGTCGCGAGCGGTCTTCTCTCCGTCAGGTATGAATACGGCAAAAGAACCGGTCTCGATCGCATCACTATGCTCGATTGGCTGCGCGAGAAGAAGCAAACTCCACGAGCGATTGAACGGTTCTGGAGGCAGGTTCTAGTCAGCGCGATCAGCGAAGATCTCGATCGCATGGCTGCGATTCACGGATTGCAAGTCTTTTATCTGGGCTTTCTTTCCCGCGCGAACTCCTACGAGATGGGAGTGCCCGCGGTCCCGCTGAGGAAACTTTATTCCGAGGAAAGCTGGTCGCGCTATTCCCACGTTAGAATTCTGCAGCGCGCGCCTGTCGAGGAGCTTCGCATTGAGGGCAACCGCGTAACTGGCGTGATTGTGAACGGAGAATGCGTCACCGCCGAGGCCTATGTTTTAGCCGTTCCCTTTGAGCGAATCGCCGCTCTCGCGCCCGGGCTGCCGCTCGATCTTTCCGGGTTCACTCACTCGCCGATCACCGGCATCCATCTCTGGTTTGATCGCAAAGTGACCGATCTGCCTCATGCGACCCTCCTCGACCGCACTATCCAGTGGATGTTCAACAAGCGCGAGGGCCGCCATATTCAACTCGTGGTGAGCGCCTCCCGCGGCCTTACGGAGATGTCTCGCGCGAAAGTAATTGAACTTGCCATCAATGAGCTGAAGGAATTCTTTCCCGCTGTAGCGCTGGCGCAATTGGAGCGGGCTCACGTCGTAAAAGAAGTCCGGGCGGTCCTTTCAGCGGTTCCCGGCCTCGAAGATCGGCGTCCGGCCAGCGCCACGGCGATTCCGAATTTGTTTCTTGCCGGGGATTGGACGCGCTCCGGCTGGCCCGCAACCATGGAGGGCGCCGTCCGCAGCGGCTACCTGGCTGCCGAAGCTGTACTTGCTTCTTTCGGCAGTCCGCAGCGATTCCTTCTCCCCGATCGCGGGTGATCGCTCTTACCGCTGGTTCGCTTTCAAAATCTTTTTTCGCAGACGGACGGATCTTGGCGTCACTTCGACCAACTCATCTTCGCGAATGAATTCGATGGCCTGCTCCAGGTTCAGAAGCCGGGGTGGTACCAGGCGAATCGCCTCGTCCGATGTGGATGCGCGCATATTCGTGAGCTTCTTCTCTTTGATAATGTTGACATCCAGGTCGCTGTCCCGCGAATTTTCTCCGACGATCATCCCCGCGTAAACTTCCGTCGTGGGCGAAATGAAAATGACGCCGCGTTCCTGCAAATTGAAAATCGCATAGCTGGTCGCGAAACCGGCGCGATCCGCCACCAATGACCCGGTAGGCCGCGTCGCGATCTCGCCCTGCCACTCCACATACCCATGGAACAGAGAGTTCATAATCGCGGTTCCCTTCGTATCGGTGAGCATCTCGCTGCGCAGACCAATCAGTCCCCGCGATGGCACATGAAATTCGAGGCGCACCCTGCCGGAGCCGTGATTGACCATCTTGTTCATCTTTCCCTTGCGCGATCCCATCTTCTCGATGACCACGCCAATGAACTCTTCCGGGCAGTCGATTACCAGCAGCTCGACGGGTTCATGCAGAACGCCGTCAATTTGACGGGTCAGAATCTCCGGTTTCCCCACCTGCAGCTCGTAGCTTTCGCGGCGCATCATTTCAATTAGGATCGCAAGCTGCAATTCGCCGCGGCCCATCACTTTGAAAGCGTCCGGCCCGCCGGCTTCTTCTACCCGGATCGAAACATTGGTCAGCAGCTCTTTGTCGAGCCGGTCGCGCAGATTGCGCGATGTTACATAGCTGCCTTCACGTCCCGCAAAGGGCGAATTGTTGATGGTGAAGGTCATCGCAATCGTGGGCTCGTCGATCTGAATGTTTGGAAGAGGCTTGGGCGTTTCGGCGCTCGTCACTGTCTCCCCGATCGTGATTCCTTCCACGCCGGCAATCGCCAGCACATCCCCGGGCCGGCCGATCGTTTCATCTACGCGCTTCAGGCCCTCGAATGAGTAGAGCTTGGTGATGCGCGTCTTCTGCAATGAACCGTCGAGCTTCACGATTCCTACTTCGTCGCCGTAGTGCAGCGTGCCGTTAAAAACGCGGCCAATCGCCAGGCGTCCCAAATAGTCGCTGTAATCGAGATTTGCCACCAACAGCTGGAGCGTCTCCGCCGGATCGCCCCGCGGTGCGGGAATATGCTTCAAGATCGTTTCAAATAGCGGCTGTAGATTGTCGCTTGCGGCGTCCGGATCCAGCTTCGCGATCCCGGCTCTTGCATTTGTGTAAACTACGGGAAAATCGAGCTGGTCTTCTTCCGCGTCAAGATCGATAAAAAGATCGTAGATCTCGTTCAGCACTTCCTGAATGCGCGCGTCCGGTCGATCGATCTTGTTGATCACCAATACCGGCGGAAGCTTTGCCTCGAGTGCTTTCATCAGGACATAGCGCGTTTGCGGAAGCGGACCTTCGCTGGCATCCACCAGCAGCATCACGCCGTCTACAATCTTCAGCGCCCGTTCCACTTCACCGCCGAAATCGCTGTGGCCTGGCGTATCTACGATATTGATCTTCGTTCCGTGATAGCGAACGCCGGTGTTTTTCGCCAGAATGGTGATGCCGCGCTCACGCTCCAATTCGTTGGAGTCCATCATGCGCTCGACCAGCTCTTCGTTGGCGCGGAAGAGCCCGCTTTGCCGCAGCATCGCATCGACTAACGTCGTTTTCCCATGATCGACGTGCGCAATGATTGCAATATTGCGCGTCGCGATCGTTCCTTCTCCAGTTGACATGAGTTCGCTTCATCGTCGCACGCGGGGCCGCTATAAGCGGCGCTCTATGCGAACCTTAGAATGCAATGGCGGCAGACGAGCCACTACCAACCGTCGTGATAGTGGGACGCCCCAACGTCGGGAAATCGACTCTCTTCAATGCGCTTCTGGGCAATCGCCGTTCCATTGTCGGAGACGAGCCCGGCATCACCAGGGATCGCATTTACGGCGAAGCGGAATATCGCGGTAAGCGCTTTGGGCTGATCGATACCGGCGGAATTATTCCGAACGACGACGCCCATATACCAGGCGAGATTCTCAAGCAAGCGCATGTGGCGCTCGATACCGCTTCCCATATTTTGTATGTCATCGATGGACGGTTGGAGATCACTGCTTCCGATCGCGATCTCGCGAAACTGCTGCGCCCGCTCAACAAGCCTTTGAGCCTGGTCGTCAACAAGATCGATGTAAAAAAACGCGAAGACTTGGTCCACGAGTTCTATTCGCTCGGTCTGGGCGACCCATTTCCCGTTTCGGCGGAACACAGGCTCGGCTTCGATGAGTTGCTTGACCACGTGACCGCTCCATTTCCCCGGGAAGAGGCTGAGATAGCGGAAGCAGAAGCGGAAGGCGGTCCCCGGCGCATCAAGGTTGCCATCATCGGACGTCCGAATGTCGGTAAATCTACTTTGCTTAACGCCATCGTCGGCTCTGAACGGGCCATCGTTTCCCCCATAGCCGGAACCACTCGCGACGCGGTCGACGAAAGCATACAAGAAGGAAATACGATTTATCGATTCGTCGATACGGCCGGCATCCGGCGCAAGGGAAAGACTACTGAGATGACCGAAAAGATGAGTGTCATCATGGCGCGCCGTAATATCCGCATGGCGAACGTTGTCCTTCTCATCGTCGATGCAACGGAAGGCGTCGTCGGCTCAGACGCGACCATTGCCGGGTATGCGCACGAGGAAGGCCGCGCGGTCATTGTCGTCGTGAACAAATGGGATGCCGCGGAAGGCAAAAGCAAGCGCGCATTCACGGAAACCGTGCGCGATCAACTCAAGTTCCTCGATTACGCTCCGGTCTTGTTCGCGTCGGCCATAAATGCGGAAGGCATCCGCCGCATCTTTTCCACCATAAGACGATGCTTCGAAGCCGCTTCGACGCGCGTCACGACGGGCGAGCTAAACCGGTTTATCGAAACACTGAAGTTTGAAAGCGATATCCGCATTTACTACATAACCCAGGCATCCATTCGTCCTCCAACCTTTATTGTCTTCACGGATAAGGCGGGTAAATTGCACTTCTCCCTCGAGCGCAACCTGATGAACCGCCTTCGCAAGCAGTTTGGCTTCGATGGCACGCCCATCGTGATCAAAACCAAAAGAAGATAAGCGTAAGTTTTAGCGGGCGCTGGCTGCTTTGCCGATCGGTTTGTTAGCCGGATGAATGGCGGTGGGCCGGACGTTCTCGTCGTTATTCACAATTTCAATCTTGCCTTTGAAGTAGGCGCCTTCTTCGATGACAATACCCGGCGTCCGAAGATCTCCTACCAAACGCCCGCCTTTGCGCACCGTGATTTTTTTAGACGCCTGCAGATCGCCGGAAACGCTGCCCAAAATCTCGACCTCGCGCGCCCTCGCGTCCGCATTTACCCTGCCATGAGGTCCAACCGTCAAACGGCAATTGGGCATTTCCAAGGTACCGTCCACCTCGCCATCGACGTACAGACCTTCTCCGCTCTTTATGTGACCTTTAATGACAATGCCCCGCCCGATCACGGCCAGACTTGAGACCGCTCCTAGTCCTTCGACGACCGGTTCTGACTGCTCGTTCGGTCCCGAAGACCTTGCAAAAGAAGAATTTTCTGGCTTGCGGTCACTCCACATGAAGGCTGCTCGTAGCCCATGATAACGCTGGACTAGAGGATCGGCTAAGTTTCGTGGTTTCTTCGCCTATAATTGAGCTTGTGCAGTCTGCCCCTTATGTCGAACTTCATGCGCGGTCTGCATTTTCTTTCTTAGAAGGCGCATCGCCGCCCGAGGATCTGGCGTCACGTTGCTCCGAACTCGGTCAGCCTGCCATGGCGATCGCGGATGCGCATGGCGTATATGGATCGCCGCGTTTTCATTTAGCCGCAAAGAAGCTCGGAATTCGCGCGCTGATCGGCGCTGAGGTGGCTACCTCTGAGAATTGCCGCCATACTCTGCTGGTCGAAAACAGGCTCGGATATCAGAATCTTTGCCGTCTGATTACGCGAACCAAGTTTCGAGACAGCCAGCCTGGCAAGCCGGAAAATCCATTCGCTACCTACGACGATTTTGCGGAGTATGGGTCCGGATTGGTTTGTCTGACCGGCGGCGACGAGGGTCCGCTCGCACAGGCATTTCAGCGGTTCGATGGGCCTGACGCCGCATGCGAAGCCCCTAAGAGATTGGAGCTGCTCGTTCAAATATTTGGGGCTGGGAATGTCTTTGTGGAACTGCAGCGGCATTACCGTCGCGGCCAGGAAGCTCGTAATCAAGCGTTGGTCGAGTTGGCGAGAAGCATGAAATTGCCATTACTGGCAACTAATGGTGTTACGCATGCTACCGAGGAGCGGCGCGAATTGCAGGACGTTCTCACCTGCATTCGGTACAAAACCGCGATTGCGGAAGCCGGGACGCTGCTCAATTTCAATTCGGAGCGGCACATGAAGAGCTCCGACGAAATGCGGGAGTTGTTTGCAGACTTGCCGGAAGCATACGCGAATACCAGCGAGCTGGCGGCGCGCCTCGATTTCACGCTTACCAATCTTGGTTATGAATTCCCGCGCTATCCCGTACCGCATGGCGAAACCGAAATCTCTTACCTGCGGCAGCTTACCGATCTCGGAGCCCGGCAGAGATACCAGCCTTATTACCAGGCAGCTCGGCGGCAGGTCGAGCGCGAACTGGCGCTAATTGAAAAATTAAAACTGGCCGGTTATTTTCTGATCGTCTGGAACATAGTCGATTTCTGCCGCAAAAACGGCATTCTTGTGCAAGGCCGCGGCTCGGCCGCAAATAGCGCGGTTTGCTATTCGCTCGGGATCACCGCCATCGATCCGGTTGGCATGGACCTGCTGTTTGAGCGGTTTCTTTCGGAAGAGCGCGGCGAGATGCCGGATATCGATCTTGACCTGCCGAGTGGAGATGAACGCGAGCGCGCCATTCAATACGTATACGAGCGCTACGGGCAGCTCGGCACCGCCATGACCGCGAATGTGATTACGTATCGCGGACGTTCCGCCGTGCGGGATGTCGGCAAAGTACTGGGTTTTGACGAACAGGAGACTGCCGGGCTCGCCAGCCGGATCAATCCGTTCGAGTGGAAGGATTCGAAAGACACGCTGGAGCGCCGTTTTCTCGATCAAGGCTTTAGTTTGCGCGATCCGCGCACCTTGAAATTCTTTTCATTAACCAAAGATATTCTCGACCTTCCGAGACATCTTGGCCAGCATTCGGGAGGCATGGTTATTTGCCAAGGCCAGCTCGATTGCGTCGTTCCGCTGGAGCCCGCCGCCATGCCCGGGCGAGTGGTCGTGCAATGGGACAAGGACGATTGCGCGGATCTCGGCATCGTCAAAGTGGACCTGCTTGGCTTGGGCATGATGGCAGTCCTCAAGGACACGATTGGGATTATTCGCGACCGATACGGCGAGGAAGTGGACCTCGCGCACTTGCCGCAAAACGATCCGGACGTCTATGACTGTCTGCAAAAGGCCGACACCGTCGGCTTATTCCAGGTAGAGAGCCGCGCCCAGATGTCGTGTCTGCCGCGCATGAAACCGATAACTTTTTACGACATCGTAGTTCAGGTGGCGATTATTCGCCCTGGACCGATTGTGGGTCAAATGCTGCATCCCTATCTCAAGCGGCGGCAAGGCTTGGAAGAACCGGTTTGCCTGCATCCCTCGCTTGAGCCTGTGTTGAAAAGGACGCTCGGCGTTCCCTTGTTTCAGGAACAACTGATCAAGATTGCCATGATCGCTGCGGGCTTCAGCGGCGGTGAAGCCGAAGAGTTGCGGCGTGCGTTTGGCTTTAAACGTTCCGAAAAGCGCATGCGCGAAGTGGAGGTGAAACTGCGCGAAGGAATGGAGCGGAACGAGATTACCGGCGAAATCCAGGACCGCATTGTGCAGGCGATCACATCTTTCGCGCTATACGGATTCCCGGAATCGCATGCGGCGAGCTTTGCGTTGCTCGCGTATGCCAGCGCTTATTTGAAATGCCATTATCTGGCGGCGTTTACAGTGGCGATGCTGAATAACCAGCCGATGGGATTCTACTCGCCGGCCACGCTGGTCAAGGATGCGCAACGGCATGGGCAGCGATTTCGTCCGGTCGATATTCTTCGATCCGATTTTCTCTGCACAGTGGAAACGGATGGGAAGACGAAATATGTACGCTTAGGCTTGAACTACGTGCGTGGTCTAAGTTCCGCAACAGCACGCAAGATAGAGGAAGAACGAAAGCAAAGCCCGTTCACCTCATTGCGTGATTTGGCGCGCCGCGTGCCCGATCTGCACAAGGACGAAATCGCCGGACTTTCAGAATTGGGCGCTTTGAACGCTTTGCCGAAAGACAAATCGGACCGGCATCGCCGGGGAGCGCTGTGGCAAGCGGAGCTGGCGCTGCAAGCCGTCGGAGAATTGCTGGAGCCTGCAGCCGATGACGGCATTCGCTCCCCGCTTGACCCCATGACACCTGAGCAGCGCACTTCCGCCGATTTCAGTAACAGCGGGCTCAGCATCGGCAAGCATCCGATGGCGTATTATCGCGGCCGAATGCGCGAAATGGGAGTGATGGATGCGGCGACCGCCAAGGAGCAGCGCAATGGCATGGTGCTGAAGGTTGGTGGATGCGTGATCACCCGCCAGCGCCCCGGTACCGCGAAAGGATTCGTGTTTATGAGTTTGGAAGACGAAACGGGAATTGTAAACGTTATTATTCAGCCGGATCTCTTTGACAGGCGGCGTCACGTCTGTACGGCCGCGCCTTACGTGCTCATCAAAGGCGTGCTGCAAAGCATTACCGGCGTCATTTCCGTAAAGGCGGGCGACATTGAGGAACTGGCTTTTCACGAAGCGGCGGCCATGCCCTCGCACGATTTTCACTAGCGGCCCACATCCAGATCCTCTGCAATCCGGAGCGCGAATTCACTGGCTTTCTTAGGCCTTCGCGACGGATCGAATTCTAAGGCAGTGGCGATCAGATCGATGGAAACCGGCGAAAGCCCAAAAGTCGATTCAGCAAGAAACTCGCGAATACGCGCGGGCAAATCCAGAGAGGCATCCGGCAACAGAGAAGAAAGGCGCTGTCCGGTCAACATTTCAATCAGGACCTTGGCTAGGCTGTAAATATCGCTCGATGCGTCCGCATAGCCGATTGCCTGCTCGGGCGCCATGTAATAAAGAGTTCCTGCCGCGCGCGAGAGTCCGTGCAGCGTCTCGTCGGGATCTTTCACGATCGCGATTGAGAAATCGATCAGCACCAGTTCCTCTCCAGAAGCAGCTGCATTGCGAATCATCAGGTTTTCGGGCTTCAGATCGCGATGACACACCGCATGCGAGTGAATCTCGCCAAGCGCCTTTCCCGTCTGGCGAAGATAGCTGGCTGTGCCTCGCCGATCCAGTTGCGTTTCTTCGAGCAATTCGCGCAGCGTTTTTCCGTCGATAAATTCCATCGCCAGGTAGGGAGCACCGCTCGGTGTGGTCCCGTGACCGTAGATACGAACCACATTCGGATGACAAATCTGCCTGAGTGCCGATACCTCTTGCTGAAAGCGTCTGCTCATCCAGCTTTTCTCCAGCAGCTCATGCCGAAAAATCTTCACCGCGCACGGTTGGCCTTGCTGTTGCAGATCCCGTCCTTCAAAAACCGTCGCGAAGCCGCCTCGCGCCAAGACGCCGCGCACCTCAAATCGCGCGTCGAGCAAAGCCCCTTCCAGGCTCTGTGCTTCTGGCGAGAGCACGGCCAATCGCCACTCCGCCAAAGCAGGCAGCATGGTTTCCGCTCGTTCCCGTCGCTTTTTTCGCCATCCGTAACCGCCCGCTGCTGCAAAGCCTCCAGCGGCGGCGAAGGCAAGCAGAGCAGGCCAGGAAAACCAGATCGGCTTGAGCACTGTAAAAGACTTGACCGCGGTCGCGGACCACGGGCCGGTGAAGATCCGCGTCTGCACTTCGAGATCGTGCTTGCCCCAAGGCAGCTTGCCTAACGCGATATCGAGATTGCGCTCCGATTTCCAGGATGTCTGCTCCGGCAGAACGCGATAGCGCAAGCGCAGCGCATTTCGCCGATCGAATTGAAGCGACCCGATATGCGCGACAACGTTCGTGCCGTGCTGGATGTTGTCCACCATCTTGGCCATTTGAAACGCGCCGTTATTTAGGGAAAATCCCGAAACGAATACATCGGGCGCGTACGCGGGATGAACCAAGTCGTCGGGCGGAAATAAGTGGATGACGGAATTGTCTATTCCGAACCAGACCGAGCCATCCTCTTCTGCCACAAACGATCGTTGATTCGTATCAACGCCCGGAAGGCCGTCTGCTCGACTCAAATAGAGCCATTGCCCCTGGCGCGCTTGTCCCACGTCGGCAACATAAACCCCGTCCGAAGTCCCGCGCCAGAGCCATCCGCGGCGGTCAGTTCCAAAGAAATGACTAGTCGCAGTACCTATGCTGTCGCCACTGAAGAAATGCTGGATGCGAGGATGGCTCTCCGGATGTTCAATCAAAGAGAATCCAGACACCACCTCCCGATAGGCATACCAGACGTTCCCCTGCCGATCGACTGCGAGAGAAAGACAGTCATTTCCCCCCAGTCCGTCTTTCGTGGAAATAATATGCCAGCCCGAAACATCCTTGTGAAGCAATCCGGAAGCGGTACAGGCCCATAGGCCGCCCTCCCGATCCACTTTCATGTCCAATCCGCCGCTTGACGCAGGAGAGATGTTGGCCGGTTGCAATTCCAGCCGGGTTCCGCGCGGTATGACGCTTGCGATTCCGCTTCCCGAAACCCACATTCGCCCGTCCGGCGTTCGAGCCAACATGCTCGCACCGAAGGGCCTGGATTTTCGTAAGATTCGGCCGTCCCATGTCATTTGCACCACGCCGTCGCTTTGCGAACTGGCGAATATTGTTTTGCCGGGACCCGGAGATAGGTGAGTGCCGAGGCTGAGTTCCGTAAGCAGACGCCAACGAGCGCGGTCTTCGTCAAGAACCCGGATTTGTTCGCCGGCAATGGTGAACGTTTTCTTACCCATCGGCAATATAGACCAGGTGTTGCCGCCCAATCCCTCGCGCTCGGTCCAAAACTCCATCTGCCAGTGCGAGGAGAATGCGAACAACCCGTTGGCGTTGCCCAGCCAGATGCTTCCATCCTTGCGAACGAGCCACCCTCCGATACTTGGATAACCATTAAATGCGCTTATGATACGGAACTTTCCCGGACGGCCTATGGCAAGCTCCGCGAAACTCGGTATGATGATCGACCCGTCGTTCAACTCCGCGATAGCGTCCGAGCCGCGGCCCGCGACGCTTGGCGGCAACACCGTAGGATGCGCCTCACCGGGACACTCATACCAGGTTTTCTGACTAGAACGCATCCATATGCATCCGAAGCGATCCTTCAGGACGTTAGTCGCCGCAGGGAAACCCGCCGGGCCACGCAAGCGATGGTACACAACACGGGGCGCTTGTCCTGGAATCCAGTGCGCAACTTCAGCGCCACGAAATTCGCAAAATCCCCCTGGGCAGGGATACACGACATTTCCATCGCCAAACAATTGAAATCGGATTCGGTAAGGGCGTTCCAATATCGTTTGCCGCTTCCAGACATCGCGTTCTCTTGTGATACGCACAAGCGCGCAACGGCTGGAATCCGCCGTGTCGACCGTAGCCAGCAGAACGTTCGAAGACACTTCGGCGATGCTCTGAGCGTTAAATCCATCTATTTCCTTTTGCAGTTGGCCTTTGAACAGGCGAAACAACCCACCGCTGGAAGCGATCCACAGCCCGCCGTCGCTATCCTCCGCCATGCCGCCTACCAGCACTTTCGGGAAGCGATCTCTCAGCACAGGGATGAAACGGCTGCCATCGAAATAGGTCACGCCTTCCGCTCCCGCCTCATTTCCGGCCATCCAGAGGCCGCCGTGTCGGTCTTCAAAGAGGGCCATCCCTCCTTTCGGTGCGTTCGGGCCGGTGATTGGCACGAACGGATATTGCTGTCCGGCGATGGCAGCCGTCAACAGGAGAGCGAGGACGGCCAGCCGTAAGAGCACAATCTATCCTGCGAAATTATGTGGTCGAAATGCCATTGTCGCGGCGAGGTTCTCACGCGCGCAGCCCGTCTTTCAGACAATCGCGGCCTTTCTCCCAACGATGCCGTACTTGGCGGAAGGTCAATCCGGTAATTTCCACTATCTCTTCGAGCGTGAACCCCGCGAAATAATGCATATCCACAATGCGGGCCGTTTCCGGATCTTGTTTTTCCAGCCGGTCCATGAGAATGCCGATCTGGACTAGGCTCTCCTGGTCAGCGCTTCCTGCACTCACCCCGGAAGTATTTCCGTCCAAAGACACCGGCGCTTGGTCGCCTCCCCGCCGCTGTGCCGTCCGAATTCGGGCAAAATCGACCAGCACTTGCCGCATGGCCAGAGCGGCGATGGCATAGAAATGTTGGCGGCTGTTAATTTGCCATCCGCCCTTCCTGAGGCTCCTCAGCCAGACTTCATTGATCAGTTCGGTAGGGGAAAAGGAAGAGCCATCGCGCTGCCGCCCCAGTTCCCGGACCGCGACCCGGTGCAATTCCGGCAGCACCTTGCGCAGGACGGCTTCCGCGATTAGCCGGTCACCACCGAAAAAACGCCGCAACTGTTCGGTGAGCGACGGCGAGTCGTCCGGCGAATCGTCCATATGGGGTGTTTACAGAGCATATCGCACGAACTTTTTTTGGCATGAGTTCCGCGTTTCTTCGCATATAGGTATGACCAGGACGTACTTGCACAAACGCTAAGGAGGAAAGCAACAATGAAAAAAACTGTCATGTTTCTTTTTGCTCTCGCTGTCACGCTAAATGCCGACAGCATTGGGGTCGCCGTAAACGGTACATGTGAAGCCGGAAGCTGCCCGGCTGTGCCGCTTTCCTATAATTCCACTGCCACTTTGCCGGTGGATTTCACCGTAACCTTGCCCGACGGCGACCGCTATCTGATCGACGGGTCATTCACCTCGTCCAACAACGGCAACGGCGCGGGCTTTGGGGCCGGCCACCTGTTTCAGGTCACCTTCGAGGGCAACGTTCCCGGCGGGACCTCTGAGGCGGATACGATAAACGTGCAAGCGGACTTCGCGTTCGACACCACGGCCCACGCTCGCGCACTGGATCGGGACGTGGTAGGCGCATTTGGCCCTTAATCGACGCCTCCAGTTCGGCCAGCTCGTGTGTAAATGGAGTGCTGGGCTGCGTCGGCCCTTTCAAGCCCCCAAAATCGTTCGCTGCGACCGCTAGCCTTGTCTTAGACAGCAGCGGCGGTGCTTTCGTGTATGACCCTGCTTTCACGAACAATTTCGGGGCAGGTTCGGCAGTTGGTTCCTATATTGCCTGGGGCCAGACCAAGGAACTGACGCCGCCGAGCGCTACCCCGGAGCCGGCGACTTATTTGCTCTTCGGCATTGGATTCATCATCTCGGCAGGCGTTATAAGACGCTACAGATCGTCGGCTGTTTGATCGGGAAGTTGAGCCGGAGCGCGCCGCAGTCAGTTCACTAGACGAACAGGGCGGCTACTTTGACGGAGAACCCGGGAAGGAGTTCTCCGCCTTCGAGCGTTTGCGATTCATCGAGAACCATCATCGTGGCGTCGGCGCGGAAAACACCCATGAACAATAGGACGTTGAGGTTAAGGATCAACCTGATTCGGTTTGCACGCAGAGCCTTTTTCGCGTATGGTGAAGGCATGACGGTTGAGATTAGCGATGAAACAGAACGCCTGCTGCGCGAGCAGCTTGATAGCGGCCATTTCAAATCAATCGATGAAGTTCTCGCCTCAGCTTTAACGGAGTTGGCGACGCGCAACGCCAAGCTTAACTGGCAACGACTGGCCATCCAAGCGTCCACCGGAGCGTGGAAGGATGAAAACCATCCTGAATTGATCGGGGGCTCCGCCGCCTGGGTTCGTCAGATCCGTGCGGAATCGAATGATCGAACGCAGCGTATTGAGCGACACCGCCGCCCGGAATGATGGAGACTTATCCCCTCGACACCAATATCCTCATTGACTCGATCAATGACAAAAATGGCCGTCCCCAATCCCTTGAGCGGCTTATTGGCGAGGGGATTTCGCTCGCGTGCCTCGCCAGTGTCGTGCGTTAATGGGCGAACAGGTCCGCTACTTTGGCGGAGAACCCGGGCAATAGTTCTCCGCCTTCGAGCGTTTGCGATTCGTCGAAAACCATGCTATGGCCAGCGCCGTAGAAAACTTGCACATGCTTCGTTTTGGGATACAGAACCCACACTTGCTTTGCCCCTGATTGAAGGTATTGTTCGACTTTAATTTGCAGATCCTCGGCCGGATCGGAAGGCGATACGACCTCGACGGCTAATTCTGGAGCGCCTTCGAAATAATCATCCGGTCCGGTAGCCTTGATTCGGTCTTTGCTCAGCGCCGAGACATCCGGTTGACGAATTGTTAACGGATCGCGGGAGAGGATGTAGCCGGCCTCCATGAGCGCGAAGCCAAATCCGGAGTTGTCCAAAATCGCTTCAAGAAGTTTGAAGATTTTTCGGGCAACGAGCGTATGTAACGATTTCGGGGGTGGCATTGTGATAAGTTCTCCGGCGCTGATCTCGTGCTGTTCCCGACCGCGAGGCAATCCGGAAAACTCTTCGATGGTGAGCGGCGCAGTTATCGTAGTCGCCATACTGCCAGTGTAAATTAAAAGCGGTTATTCGGACATGAATCGCCGCACATTTCTCACCACCACCGCGATTGCCGGCGCCTTCGCCGGCACGAAGAAACTAGCCGCTCAGCAATCCGAACCCGAGCAGCCGCAGCCCACTCTGCCAGACCTGCAGCAAGCCCCCGGAGTCCAGCCGTCCAGCTTCGAGCTGGATGAAGTAACCGTTTCAGACCTGCAAGCCAGGATGAAGCAAGGATCTCTGACCGCGCAACGAATCGCCGAGTTGTATCTGGAACGCATCGATGAACTGGATCGGCGTGGGCCGTCGCTGAAATCCGTTATTGAGATCAATCCCGATGCATTGGCAATCGCGAACGCGCTCGATAGCGAGTACAAAGCGAAAGGCCCGCACGGGCCGCTGCATGGCATTCCAGTCCTATTGAAAGACAACATCGATACCGCGGATAACATGCAGACGACCGCCGGTTCGCTGGCGCTTGTCGGAAAGCCTACGCCTCGGGATTCTTGGGTCGCGCAGCGGTTGCGGGCATCCGGAGCGGTGATCCTCGGCAAAACCAATCTCAGCGAGTGGGCTAATTTTCGTTCTACGCATTCGACCAGCGGCTGGAGCGGTCGAGGCGGTCAGACCAGGAACCCGTACGCGCTCGACCGGAATCCGTGCGGCTCGAGCTCCGGTTCCGGAGCGGCTGTTTCGGCGAATCTTTGCGCGTTTGCCGTCGGAACTGAAACAGATGGCTCCGTGGTTTGCCCGTCATCCATGTGCGGCATTGTGGGAATCAAACCTACGCTCGGGCTCATCAGCCGGTCTGGAATCGTTCCTATCGCGCATAGCCAGGACACCGCCGGTCCCATGGCTCGTACGGTTCGGGATGCGGCCTTATTGCTCGGCGCGTTGACAGGCGTGGATGCAAGCGACAACTCCACGCAGCCAAGCGCGAGAAAGTCTTATACGGACTATACGCAGTTCCTGGACCCGAATGGGCTTCGAGGCGCGCGGATTGGTGTCGCGCGCCAATATTTCAACATTGGTCCCGCAGTTACGAAAGTGATGGAGGAGTCCATCGCCCTCATGCGCCAGGCGGGAGCCGAAATTGTGGACCCGGCCGATCTGCCCAGTTACGAAGCATGGAGAGACACTGAGCTTGAAGTGTTGCTCTACGAGTTCAAGGCCGACTTGAATCAGTATCTGGCCGAGCGTGGAGCGGCGGTGAAGTCGCTCGGCGATTGCATTGCATTCAACAGCGCTCATCGGGCGGAAGAAATGCCGTACTTCGCGCAGGAAATCATGGAGCAGGCGCAGCAGAGGGGTCCGTTAACGGAAAAGGCTTACAAGGACGCTCTCGCGACGAACCATCGTTTGGCGCGTAAAGAAGGAATTGACGCCGTCATTGCCAAATATAAACTGGACGCGATCGTCGGGCCTACGGCCGGCCCTGCGTGGCTAATCGATTGGGTAGACGGCGATCGCACCGATAGCGGATGCGCTTCGCCTCCCGCGGTAGCCGGATATCCGCACATCACAGTGCCTGCGGGCTTTAAATTCGGCCTTCCGCTGGGTATTTCATTTTTTGGCGCCGCGTGGAGCGAGCCGAAATTAATCAAGTTCGCTTACGCATTTGAACAGGCGCGTAAGGCGAGGCACAAGCCCGAATTTCGCGCGACTGTCGATTTCTATGCCTGAATTTCCCGCCTTGCTGCATCCAACGAAGCAGACGGGCTGAATGGCGAATCATCGAGTCTTAATTCTGGGAGGCGGCTTCGGCGGATTATACGCCGCGCAGGCGCTCAAGCATGCCCCAGTAGAGGTAACGCTGATAGATAAGCGGAATTTTCATTTGTTTCAGCCGCTGCTCTATCAGGTTGCAACCGGCTCGCTTTCACCCGGAGAAATTGCGGCTCCGCTGCGCAGCGTCTTGAGCCGGCAGAAGAATACGAACGTGCTGCTCGGCGAGATTGTGGATATCGATCCGGCCGCCAAGCGAGTGATGCTGAAAGACGGCGCTGCCGTCGAATACGATTCGCTGATCGTGTCAACCGGCTCGCAAAGTGCTTATTTCGGCCACAATGATTGGCGAGTCTGGGCGCCGAGTTTGAAGAGCGTGGAAGAAGCTACCATGATCCGGCACAAGATTCTGCTGGCATTCGAAGCGGCCGAACGAACCTCCCATCCGGAGGAACGCAGGGCGTGGCTGACCTTCCTCATCGTGGGCGCGGGAGCAACCGGAGTGGAGTTGGCTGGCGCTCTCGGTGAGATTGCTCGCCATACCTTGAAGCATGATTTCCGGTCCATTAATCCGGCGGATGCAAGAATTCTCGTTCTGGATAGCGGAAAGCGCGTGCTGGGAACGTATCCGGAAGATTTGTCCAGGAAGGCCGAGCGATCGCTCCTCAAACTGGGCGCTCGCGTTCGGACGGGCGTGATGGTCACGTGCGTCGATGCGGATGGAGTGATCGTAAAGACTGGTTCCGGCGAGGAACGCATCCGATCCCATACAGTGATCTGGGCTGCCGGTGTGGCCGTCTCCGATTTCGGAAGGCAATTGGTCAAGCGCACCGGAGCCGAAACCGACAAATCAGGCCGAATCAAAGTACGCCCTGACCTTACGATTGCCGATTATCCCGAGATCTTCGTAGTGGGCGATCTCGCGTACGCATTAAGCGGCGATGGGAAACCGCTGCCTGGCGTCGCACAAGTTGCCATGCAGGGCGGAGGATATGCGGCCAAGGCCATTGTCCAACGGATCGAAGGCAAGCGGGACATCAAGCCCTTTCACTATTTCGATAAGGGCGACCTCGCTGTGATCGGGCGCGCTGCGGCTGTCGCCAATGTATTCGGCGTGCATCTTTCCGGCTTTATTGCGTGGCTGGTTTGGCTATTTATTCATCTGATGTATATAGTCGAATTCCAAAGCCGTGTTCTGGTGTTTATCGAATGGGGATTCCTGTTTGTGACCTTCAACCGCGGCGCGCGTCTGATTACCGGCACGGCGGCCGAAAGATCGGTCGACCCGACATGATCCTGGGTGCTAGGGTAGGATGTCGCTAAATGGAGTTGCTGATTTCCGGGCCGGAGGGTTCCCCCACCAGAGTCGAGTTAAAGAAGCAAACCCTCTCGTTGGGGCGTTCGGCCGATAACGATCTTCCCTATCCCGACGACCCCTGGCTTTCCCGTTACCATCTCTGCTTTGAGCGCGAACAGAATGGCTGGTTTGTAAAGGATTGCGCCAGCCGCAACGGCACCATGGTCAATGCAACTGCCCTGAAAGAGGTGCACCGGCTGAAAGCGGGCGATCGCATCTACGCCGGGCACCTGACCATCGAAGTTCGCGAGTCCGCCGCCGATCAGCGGAAGAACGTCGTCTCCTTCGTGGGGGAAAGCGAGGAGCGGTCTACTCGCGAGGCGACCATTGTTACCAGCCTGGATAAAGTTCTCGGCAAGGCCTCGGCTTCCGATCATTCTGTCAAAGAAGAGACGCTGAACACTGCGCGCGTAGTCCAGGCGCTGATCCGCGCCGGGCAGGAATTGGCGGGCCATCAGCCACTGGAAGATCTGTTCCCGTCGATTTTGAACCTGGCTCTTTCCGCCATGGAAGCGCGCAGAGGCGTGATTCTCACGTTGGAAGATGGGGAGTTGGTCGTTCGCGCGAGCAAAGGCGAAGGCTTCACGATCAGCACAGCCGTCCGCGATCGCGTGCTCCGGGAGAAGTGTTCGTTCGTGATTAGCGATGCGCAGCTCGACCAGGCTTTGCGGCAGCAGGAGAGCATTGTTCTGCAGCGGGTGCGCAGCATGATGGCGGTGCCGCTTCAGACTGGCGATCGCGTGATCGGTTTGATTTACGTGGATAACGGAACCTATATCCGCCCGTTTTCGCGTGAAGATCTCGACCTGCTCACAGTCATGGCGAATGTGGCGGCCATTCGGATTGAGCATGCCCGTCTGGCGTTGGTGGAGCAGTCGGAAAAGTTGATGGAGTCCGAGCTCTCGCAGGCAAGCGAGATTCAGCAGAGTCTTTTGCCGACAGAAGCTCCCGCGTATGAAGGCTACGATCTGGCCGGTTATAATCTTCCGTGCCGCACGGTCGGAGGCGATTATTACGATTTTTTGCCCTACAAGGACGGCCGGCTCGGGTTGATTGTCGGAGATGTATCCGGGAAAGGATTGCCCGCCGCGCTTCTGATGTCCAGTCTTCAGGCGCGTGTACACATGCTCTTGGAGACCGGCCCCGATCCGGCTTCGGCTGTGGAGATCCTGAATCGCAACCTCGCGGAACGCTGCCCCTTGGGCAAGTTCATCACGTTTTTCTTTGGGCTCCTGGATCCTATGACGGGCGTTCTTCGGTACAGCAACGCGGGACACAACTATCCGTTGTTAATACGGGCCAACGGAGGCGTCGAGCAACTCCCCGGCAGCGGAATGGTCATGGGAATCTTTCCATCGGTGAAGTATGATCTCAGCGAGATTAGAGTGGAACCAGGCGATACGCTGGCGTTGTACAGCGATGGCGTGACGGAAGCTTCCACTCCGGATGGAGAGGAATTCGGCGAGCGTGGATTGGTGGAGTTCCTAGCCGCCAAGAAGTCACAATCCTGCGGCGAGCTCGTGAGAACGTTGGCCGAGCATGTGCGGAGTTGGTGCGGGAGTTCTTCTTTCGCGGATGATTTTACAATTGTGCTGCTTCGCCGGCACAAGTAGAATCTCAGGCGATTACGCAGTTGGCAAACATTTCCGGAGGAAGAACAGCTCTGAATCCGGTGGTAACATTACGGCAGGTTTTATGAGCTCCAGGCGTACATTTCTCGGCCAGGTCGCAACCGGCATCGGTGGCCTTGCGATTCCGGCGGCCGTGCTTGGAGCGAACGACCGTCTACGATTCGGCATTATCGGATATGGCGCGCGCGGCCAGGACATTGTTCGTGACGCGCTGAATTGTCCGAACACCGAATTCACCGCGGTTTGCGACATCTACACCGTTCAGCGGGAGAAAGCGAAGTCGCTGGCGCCCTCCATCAAGACCTTTATCGATCATCGCTTGATGCTCGAGCAGAAGGATCTCGATTTTGTCCTGATTGCCACGCCCCAGCATCTACACTGCGAACATTTTGTCGATTCCATCCAGGCCGGCAAGCATGTCTACCAAGAGAAGACCATGGCCTTCACAGTCGCGCATGCGAAGCGTATGCGAGCGGCTTACGAGCCGGTGAAGAGTAAACAGATCGTGCAGGTTGGGCACCAGGGTTGCTCTTCCGGGCACGTTGCCGACGCGGAAAGTTTTCTTGCCGGAGGGAAGCTCGGCAAAATCACAGGAATCGACGCGGCCATGTACCGCAACACGCCGCACGGCAAGCCGCAATGGTCACGCCCGATCAGGCCGGATATGACGCCGGAAAATATTGTGTGGAGCAAGTTCCTGGGCGAGGCGCCGCAAATTCCGTTCGACGCCAATCGCTATGAGAATTGGCGCTTCTTTTGGGATTATTCCGGCGGAAATGTCTACGAGAACATGTGTCACCAGGTCGCATTCTGGTACAAGGTTCTCGATCTTCGTATACCCCAAGCCGTGACCATGACCGGCGGCTTGTATCTCTGGAAAGATGGCCGCCAGGTGCCGGATACCATGAGCGTCTCCATGGTTCAACCGGAAGAAATGCTGTTCAGTTGGGTTTCCGGTTTTGGAAATGCGAACTTGGGCGTTACCGAACAGGTACTGGGGTCGGACGGCACGATTGCCCGCGGCATGCAGATCCGATATGTTCCCGAAAAGGTAAACCGGCCCGATGGTGAGGCGCTGATCGGACAAACGCCTACAGCGCGATCGGCGCATATGCAAAACTTTGTCGACGCGATTCGCGACGGCAAAGAAGTGAATTGCTCGTTCGACCTCGGTTATCGTGTCGCAATCGCCTGCCGCATGGCGGTTGAAAGCTACCGACAGGGGCGCACCATGCGCTGGGACGCTTCGGCGCAGGAAATCGTCTAGTGGCTTGTCGCAGCCACAATTTTAGTGGCCTCGGTAAACCGAAACAGAGCCGCGACTGCCAAGGAGCGGTTGTCCATGCTAACGAACTCGCTGCGACAACCCACTAGCAACCGCGATTGAGCGGCGCGGATGCGCGAAACGCAAATTGTCGATAGGATTCGCAGGCTGGCGGCAGCCCCGCGCGGCAACCGGCGAATCGTTCAGGCGATCGGTGACGATTGTGCGATTCTCCGGCCGGATCCAAAGGAAGATTTTTTGTTTACTTCGGACTTCGCGTTGGAAGGCCGCCATTTCACGCTTGATACACATACCGCGGCCGATGTCGGACACAAGGCGCTCGCCCGCAGTCTTTCCGATCTTGCCGCTATGGGCGCTGAGCCGGTGTTTTGCTTGGTATCGCTGGCCGTTCCGGCGCAACTGGCCGGCGGATGGGTGCAGCGCTTTTATCGCGGATTGCTTCGCTTGGCCGCAAGATACGGAATCTCGCTGGCTGGCGGCGATCTGGCAAGTTTCGAAAAAGTGATTGTCGATGTGATGTGTTGCGGACGTACTGGTCGCGGCAAAGCGATTCTCCGCAGTGGGGCGAAGCCGGGTGATCGGATTTATACCACAGGCGAACTCGGCGGGTCGGTGCACGGATTGAACACGCGTCAGGGCAGGGGGTGGCGTCGCCATCTTCGCCCGGAACCGCGCATCGAAGCGGGTATTGCGCTGCGGCGTCTCGGGATTTCCGCGTGTATGGATATTAGCGATGGCCTCGCCCTCGACTTGCATCGGATGTGCCTGGAATCGAAAGTCGGCGCCGTGATCGATTCCGATTTGCCGGTGGCGCCAGGCGCGAGCCTCGAAGAAGCGCTGCACGGCGGCGAGGATTACGAGCTTCTTTTCACGGCATCCCCGAGAATAGAACTGCCCGGGAAAATAGGACGTCTTCCGATCTCTTCAATCGGTCTCATCACGACTGGCCATCCCGGCCGGATTTTATTTCAGGGCCGTCCTTTGAAACCGAAAGGATTCGAGCATTTCTCATGAAAATTCACGGCGATCCCGCGCCTGTTCTCGATCTGATCGAGGCCTTCCGCCGTTCCAAGACCATGTTTACAGCGGTGCGCTTCGGCATTTTCGATCGGCTC
>Ga0208480_1000057_pt1 | contig 44459 bp, 37 predicted proteins | sample NGESurshal092012_4_FD_184485 | JGI IMG/M metagenome (GOLD analysis project Ga0208480, IMG submission 184485) | Arctic peat soil microbial communities from Barrow, Alaska - NGEE Surface sample F53-1 shallow-092012 (SPAdes) | ecosystem: Environmental > Terrestrial > Soil > Wetlands > Peat ... | reverse complement strand
CCGCCGTTAACGTCGTCTTCCCGTGATCGATGTGTCCGATCGTCCCGATATTGACGTGCGGCTTGCTCCGGTCAAATTTCTCTTTCGCCATAACGTTCTCCTCTGTTACTTGGTTGCGATCCCGCCTTTATTGCGGTTGATAATTTCCTCGGCTAAATTCTTCGGAACTTCCTCATACTGCCCGAAATGCATGGTGAAGCTGCCCCGGCCTTGAGTTCGCGAGCGCAATTCCGTCGCGTAGCCGAACATCTCCGATAACGGAACTAACGCCTTGACGATGTTCGTGCCGCCTACAATCTCGGTGCCTTCCAGTCGTCCGCGCCGCGAGATCAAATCGCCGTTCACCGAGCCCATGTAGTCTTCTGAAACCGTGACTTCCACCTTCATCACCGGCTCGAGCAGCACCGGCTTGGCTTTCTTCACGGCTTCCTTCACGCAAATCGATCCACAAATCTTGAAAGCCATTTCCGACGAATCCACATCGTGATAATCGCCGTCGTACACCGTTACTTTGATGTTGTTCAATGGATAGCCGGCCAAAATGCCGCCTTCCAGGGCTTCCACCACGCCCTTCTCAATCGCCGGAATGAATTCTTTCGGGATATTGCCGCCCTTGATCTCGTTCACAAAGTCAAAGTCCTGCTCGTGATCCGGCTCGACGCGCAGCTTGACCCTCGCATACTGACCGCTTCCGCCGGTCTGCTTCTTATGCGTGTAATCGTATTCCGCTTTCTGGCGAATCGTCTCGCGATACGCCACCTGCGGCTTGCCCACGTTCGCGCCCACGTTGAACTCGCGCTGCATGCGGTCGACAATAATCTCCAGATGCAGCTCGCCCATCCCCGCCAGAATCGTCTGGCCGGTTTCCGGGTCCGTGTTCACCCGCAGCGTCGGGTCTTCTGAAACCAGCTTCTGTATCGCGATCCCCAGCTTCTCTTGATCGGCCTTGGTCTTCGGCTCAATCGCAAGCTGGATCACGGGAGCCGGAAAATCGATCGATTCCAGAAGAATCGGGAATTTGTCGTCGCAAATCGTATCGCCCGTGATCACGTGCCGCAATCCGACCGCCGCGCAAATATCGCCCGCCAGCACTTCCTGGATCTCTTCACGCTTGTTGGCGTGCATCTTCACCAGCCGCCCGACTCGTTCCCGCCTGCCTTTTGTGACGTTATAGATGGACTCGCCCGCGTTCAGCGTCCCCGAATACACCCGGATAAAACAAAGCTGTCCTACGAACGGATCCGTCATGATCTTGAAGACCAGGGCGGAGAACGGTTCCGAATCGCTCGCCGCGCGCTCGAGCGTCTCTTCCGGATCGTCCACCGCGACGCCCTTGATCGGAGGAATATCCATCGGCGACGGCAAGTAGTCGCAAACCGCATCGAGCAGATTCTGCACGCCTTTGTTCTTGAACGAGGAACCGCAGATCACTGGAAAGATTTTCTGAGCAATGGTCGCGTGACGAATACCGGCCGCGAGTTCCCGCTCCGTAATGGGCTGGCCTTCGATGTACTTCTCCATCAGCGCATCCTCGGTCTCGGAAACCGCCTCAATCAGCTTGTCGCGATACTCTTTGGCCTGCTCGACCAGCTCCGCCGGAATATCGACGTCGTCGAACTTCGCGCCCAGCGTTTCATCTTGCCAGATGCGGGCTTTCATCCTGACCAGGTCGATCACGCCTTTAAACTGGTCCTCCGCTCCGATCGGCAGCTGAATCGGCACGGGCCGCGCGTTCAGGCGCTCCACAATCGTCGCCACCGAATGATAAAAATCCGCGCCCACCCGATCCATTTTGTTAATGAAGCAGATCCGCGGAACGCGATATTTGTCCGCCTGCCGCCACACCGTCTCCGATTGCGGCTGCACGCCCGCCACCGCGTCGAATACCGCGCACGCGCCATCGAGAACCCGTAAGCTGCGCTCCACCTCGGCCGTGAAATCGACGTGTCCCGGCGTATCGATGATGTTGATCGTCACGTCTCGCCACTCGCAGGTCGTCGCCGCCGACGTAATCGTAATCCCGCGCTCCTGCTCCTGCGCCATCCAGTCCATGGTCGCCGTGCCTTCGTGTACCTCGCCGATCTTGTGCGTACGCCCGGTGTAGTACAGAATGCGCTCGGTCGTAGTGGTCTTGCCGGCATCGATATGCGCCATGATGCCGATGTTGCGCATTTTTTCCAAAGGTACGGTGCGAGGCATAAAACTAATCCGATTAAATCTTCAGCTACTTACCAGCGATAGTGCGCGAAGGCTTTGTTGGCTTCCGCCATGCGGTGTACATCGTCCTTCTTCTTCACAGCGCCCCCACGCATGTTGGAAGCGTCGTTCAATTCATTGGCCAGTTTCTCGGCCATGCTCTTATCCGGGCGTCCGCGGGCATTGGTAATGATCCAGCGCAGCGCGAGACTGGTCCGCCGGTTCTGCGGAACTTCCACCGGCACTTGATAGTTCGCTCCGCCCACCCGGCGCGTCTTCACTTCGAGCAGCGGTTTCACATTTTCCACGGCTTTCTTGAAAGCCTTCAATGGATCATCGCCCGAGCGCTCCCGCAGCGTGTCCATCGCCGCGTAAAAAATCTTCTGCGCCGTGCTCTTCTTCCCGTCCCACATCATGGAGTTCACAAACTTCTCCACCAGCGTCGAGTTATACAGCGGATCTGGAACAATCTCCCGCGGCTCCGGCCGTCTGCGGCGTGGCATTTACTTCTTTCCTTTCGCGGGCGTCGCCGCGGCGCCGCCCTTCGGCCTCTTCGCGCCGTATTTCGAGCGGCCCTGCTTCCGGTTCGCCACGCCCGCCGTATCCAGCGTTCCCCGCACGATGTGATACCGCACGCCCGGCAAATCCTTCACGCGTCCACCGCGTATCAATACAATCGAGTGTTCCTGCAGATTGTGGCCGACGCCCGGAATATAGGTAGTCACTTCAATCCCGTTGGTCAGCCGCACGCGCGCCACCTTCCGCAAAGCCGAATTGGGCTTCTTCGGAGTCGTGGTGTACACGCGCGTACAAACGCCGCGTCGTTGCGGACATGCCTGCAAGGCAGGGCTTGCCGTCTTGTAGCGGGTCGCTTTACGCCCCTTCCGCACAAGTTGGTTAAAGGTCGGCACGAATATCCTCTCTAGAACGCAAACTTCCATGCGCCCGCGCAAAAACGCGGCGCGCGCGCCGCATCACGCAAGCTCTCAATCTTGAACCGCCCGTCCCGGGCTTATTCAGCAGGCTCGAAATCGATCGATCTGCCTTGGATTACCGCCAGAAGGCTGATATAGCGTATTCACCAGCCTCAAACGCGAGGGTAACTGCTTCGGATATGGCCCATGCCGGCTTCCAACGTCACTCGCCCAAATCGAACCGGGCGGCTTATCGGTCCAGCAGCGGGGCCCGACTTGCGGCCGGATGCCTGTTTTTCAGACACGGTAGCGCGCAAGCCGAAGACTCAACTCGCCAAACTTCTCTAGTTTAGTGGGGAAAGGCATAGCTGTCAACCAGCTAGATAACAGCGGAATAGACCGCCATAAAAAAACGGCTGACCGGACCTTCGCCCGATCAGCCAGCATAGTTTGGGTTGGAGGAGAAAAGTTAAGATGCCAAGTTTAATTAAATTTTCTTTAGTATGGGATAGCAACGCCCGCCTGTCAAGTCAAAACTTGAGAACCGCCACTCTTCAGCCCCTTCGCGCCATCGCTAATCCGCCGATCGCCAGCAGCGTTGCCACAAACACCGCCATCACGCCCGCTTTCCGGCGCGCCGGCAGCACGGCATGAAAGCCCAGAAACAGGAAACTGCCCGCGATAATCGCCACCACCGTCGCCGTCCACCATTCCCCGAACCGCGCTGCGCCGGTTTGATCCACTCGCGGTTCGAGAAACGCGCCTATTAGCGTCACCGCTTCCACGCCCACGCTCACCGCCGCCGCCTCCCACGCCGAAGGTAGAAACTTACGCGCTGCCCATCCCACCGCCACGCCCTCCGGAACTTTGTGCAGCGCGAGGCCCAGCGGAACCGCGACATCGGTCAGCCGCTGCCCGGAAATGGCCCGTACGCTCCAGCCATCCAGAAAACTGTGCGCCGCTGTCGCTAACAGCAATGGACCCAACACGTGCCGCGGCGAATGCCCGGTGTGCAGGAGCCCTCTATCCAGCAGCAGCAGTGCGCCGCAGGCCGCCAATGCCAAGCCGAACGCCGCCATCCATCCGGTCGTCACCGCAATTTCAGGAATCAGCCAGAACAGCGCAAGCCCAAACAGCAATCCCCCGCCCGCCGCGGCCAGATGAGAAGAAAGCGCGCGCGATTGCCCCAGGCTCAGTCCGGCGGCAGCCCCGCCCCAGGCCAGCAAGGTCAAGACCCACGCGGTGCCCACTTACTGCCCTGTCACCTTCACTACGAAATAAGTAAATGGCTTGCCTTTCTCCAGCAGCACTTGATGCGGAGTTCCTGCCGGGATGTGGACGATGTCGCCGGCGGCAATCAAATGCCGCTCCCCGCCTTCGATGGAGGTGCCTCGAATTTCTCCCGGCTTCTCTGTATGCGGGTTAACTATCGTTCCTCCCGTCAAAAGCGTCGCCTCACCGCTCTCTACGACGAAAAAGTCGGCTTCATGCTCGTGCAATTCGGACGATCCGGTCGCCTCCCGAAACGCCAGAATCGTGTAGTGGTTCCCATACCGCGCTAAGTCCCATGCCGCAAATTGGGTTCCTTTTTGCGCAAGTTGCCGGCTCATCGCCTGCAACTGTTTCGCCGAATAGATGTCCACCTGAGACTCCGCCCCAAACGCTAGAGTCCCGGTAAGTAACACAAATACAAGAGCCTTCATGGAATAAGCACCCCTTTCGCGCTAATTTGAAAAAACGAAGCCAAATAGAGTTCGTTCGGTAAAAAGCCGATTCGCCCCCTCAAAGCCGAGTTCGTTTCGTAATTTGGTGGTGGGCCCTGTAGGATTTGAACCTACGACCAAAGGATTATGAGTCCTCTGCTCTGACCAGCTGAGCTAAGGGCCCCAAACTCTTGACGATGGTATCACTCAGCGCCAGCCCGCCAACCCGTCGAAGTCTCCGCGCTCGACGGCATCGGCTACCCGTTGAATGTCGTACGACAGCGGCCTGTCGGCGGTCAGCCGCGGCGCCAGACTTCGAATCAGTTGGCGTGCCTCCTCAATCGGCGCGGAGGATCGAAGCGGCGCTCTGTAATCCAAGCCCTCCGCCGCCGCCAGCAGTTCGATCGCAATCGCCTGTCCGGCGTTCACCGCAATCTGGCGCAGCTTGACCGCGGCGGTCATGCCCATCGAAACGTGATCTTCTTTATCGCCCGAAGTCGGCACGTTGTCAACGCTCGCCGGATGCGCCAGGATCTTCGCTTCACTCAGCAAGGAGACCGCGCAGATCTGCGCAACCATGTAACCCGACGATATGCCTGGATGCGAGCTCAGAAAAGGAGGCAGGCCTTCGTTCACGTCGGGATTCAGAAGACGGTCAATCCGCCGCTCGCCGATGCTCATCAGATCCGTGAGCGCGATCGCCGCGTAATCGAAAACCATCCCGAGAGGCGCTCCATGAAAGTTCCCGCCACTCAATACGTCTCCACTCGCAGCGAAGACCAGCGGGTTATCCGTGGCCGAGCCGCTTTCAATCTCTACCACCCGCCGGGCATGTTCGAGAGCGTCGCGCACAGCCCCGTGTACTTGAGGCATGCAGCGCAAGCTGTACGCGTCCTGCACGCGCGGATCATTGGCGAGATGGGAGTCTCGAATTTCGCTATTGGCGAGTAATTCTCTGAGATGAGCGGCTGAAGCCAACTGCCCCGCATGGGGCCGCGCGGCGTGTATGCGAGCGTCGAATGCGTCGGGGGTGCCACGTAGCGCTTCGAGCGTCATGGCGCCCGCCAAATCCGCGAGTGCCGCTAGTCTTAGGCCGCGATACACCGCCAAGCCGCCGACCGCGCCCATCGCCTGCGTGCCGTTCAGGAGCGCCAGGCCTTCCTTCGCCGCCAGGCGGACTGGCGTAATCTCGGCGCGCCGCAAGGCTTCCCCGCCCGGCATCCGCTCGCCGTGAAACCACGATTCTCCTTCTCCGATCATGGAAAGCGCCAGGTGAGCCAACGGCGCGAGATCGCCGCTCGCTCCGACGGAGCCCTTCTCGGGAATCACAGGATGAACCCGCCGCTCGAGCATCTTCAGCAAAGTTTCGACAAGCTCAATGCGGCAGCCGCTGTTTCCAATAGCCAGAACATTCGCGCGGAGCAGCATCATGGCCCGGGTCTCCGGCTCCGAAAGCGGCTGGCCCAGTCCGCAGGAGTGACTGCGCACCAGGTTCAGTTGAAGCAGCTCCAGTTCCGATGGCGGAATATGGACGTCGGACAGTTTTCCGAATCCCGTGTTCACGCCGTAAACGACCCGCCCTTCGCGAATCAGGTTTTCAATCGCCTCGCGCGATGCGCGCATGCGTCGGCGAGCGTCTTCGGAAAGAACCAGAGCCTCGCCTCCCATCGAAACGGCGGCTATCTGTTCGAGCGTGAGGGGCCGACCGGAAAGCTCCATCGGTTCTTAGAACAAGTGCCCCAGCTTTTCACGCTTGGTTTTGAGATAAGCAGCCGTGGTCTCGAGTGGAGGCACGATAATAGGCGCGCGCTCCACCACCTTGATACCCGCGGCTTCGAGCGCGGCGACTTTCTCCGGATTATTGGATAAGAGCCGAACCTCGGCGACTTTGAAGTAATGCAAAATAGCCACCGGCACGGCGTAGTCGCGCAGATCGGCGTCGAACCCCAGTTCTTCGTTGGCCTCGACCGTATCGAAGCCCGCGTCCTGTAACTCATAGGCTCGCAGTTTGTTCAGAAGGCCTATGCCGCGGCCTTCCTGCTGTTCGTAGATAAACAAGCCACGCCCTTCCGCCACGATTTGATCGAGCGCCAGCTCCAGTTGCGAGCGGCAATCGCAGCGCAGGCTGTGAAACACGTCTCCGGTCAGGCACTGCGAATGGATTCGCACCAAGGTAGGCCCGAGGGCCGGTGATACATCGCCCAGCTTGAGCGCAATCGCTTCCTCGGTTTCGGCGTCCCGCACCGCTTCAAAACCGTAAATCCGAAAGCTTCCAAAGCGGCTGGGAAGGTCCGCCTCGGCAACCTTGTTGAGCTTGAAATCCGGCAAATAACCTATTATAAGAGCCGTGGCCGCGTAGTCTCTGCAGCCGCGGCAGTTCGGTTCATGCTCGATCAACAACAGTTAGCGGCGCTCCTGATTAAAGTCGCAGTGTCGGCTTCGATCGCGAGCATTTTGATGCGCTTCGCGCGGATCCAGAAGATTCTCCTTCGCGATGAGCGCACGGTAAGCGACCGTCTGCAGCTTGCCTTCGTTTTTTCAGTGCTCTTCGGAGCGAGCGCCGAAGTGCGTATTCTCAGCCATCAGTATCGGGCCATCGATCTGGCTATGGAAGGCGCTCTCATTGCCGGAATGCTGGGAGGCTATGTGAGCGGGCTGGTAACGGGTCTTTGCGTTGCTCTCCCGGACATGTTCGACGGCAAGTATATGTCCATGCCTTTGTTCGCGGCGGCTGGAATTCTGGGCGCGCTCATGCACGACCTCGCGCCGGAGCGCGAGGATATCTGGTACTTCTCTCCGTTCGTCGATCTTAATCTCTACCGGCTGCTTCGGCAGATATTGCGCTTGAACCGCACCGCCATACAGCGCCGCGTGGTCGAGCGGGCGGCATTCAATGTCGCTTGCAACGCCATTGTGGTCGTGGCCGAATTGCTGCGGTGGGGAATCCATTTTCTCTTTCATGACGAGCACAATCACGGAACCTTCTTTCTGTTTGACGGACCCCGCCAAGGTCCCTGGGTATTTGCCGCGTCCGCGGCCACAACCTTGTTCGCCGTTTCGTTGCCGCTCCGGATCTGGAGTAGTTTCCGAGCCGAAAAACAGCTTGAGGCGCAGCGTGCCCGCCTGACGGAAGCGCGATTGGCCGCTCTCACCAATCAAATCAATCCGCATTTTTTGTTCAACACCCTGAACTCCGTTTCCACCCTGATTCGTATCGATCCCGACCGCGCCCGCAGCATGATCTACAAACTGTCGAAGATCATGCGGCGTCTGCTTCGCAAGACCGAAAACTTCTCGCTGCTGCGTGAAGAGATCTCCTTCATCGACGACTATATGGCGATTGAAATGGTTCGATTCGGCGATAAGCTTCGCTTCTATAAGGAGATTGACGACAACACACTGGACCGCCTCGTACCGAGTATGATTTTGCAGCCGATCGTCGAGAACTCAATCAAGCACGGACTCGCCAACAAAGTGGACGGCGGCATGGTTCGTCTTCGCACCTGGCTTGAAGGAACACGGCTTCACATTTCGATAGAGGACGATGGCGTGGGAATCCAGGAATCGAAGCTCGGCACGCTCTTTGAACAAGGGATCGGAGTAAGCAATGTGAACGAGCGTCTACGCGTATTGTTTGGGCCGGGTTATCGCATGCTGATTGACAGCAAACCCGGCGGGGGCACACAGACTATCATCGAGATTCCAGAGTTGGAGAACCACATCGCCGATACGGAGACAGAGACCCTGGCGCAGAAGTGACTACGCCGAGTACCGGGTGGACTGAATTCCCGCAAGTACTCCGCGCATGTATGAAAAGCTCTTCTGCATGCCCGGTAAAGGATTATCCGGATCGATCTCGTATTCAAGATTGACGCACCCGCCGTACTTCATTCTGATCAACTGAAGAAAGATTTGGGGAAAGGGCAGTTTCCCTTCGCCGACCGGAACCTGGCTGTCCTTCGCTTTCGGATCGGACAGATCTTTGACGTGCATGTCGAGCAGGCGCGGGCCCGCTTCTTCGATAGACTCCACCACATCGACGCCGGTTCGGGCGGTGTGGCCTATGTCGATGCACAGCCCGCATCTCGGGTCCATATCTTTGACAACTGCCAGCGCACTCTGCGGAGTGGGAAAGACTTTGTCTTCGGGGCCGTGGTTGTGGACTGCGATTTTGATGTTGTATTCCCTTACATACTTTTCGAGCTTGGGAAGAACCGCGCGAGCCGGCATGCAAACAATCAGTGGAAAGCCGGCGCTCTTCGCGTATTCGAACTTGGAGCGGATGTCGCTTTCGCTGTCTTCCCTGAAATAGACGGTGCCGCAGCCCACCAGAACGATGCCTGCGTCTTCAAATTCCTTCTTAGCCGCGTCGATCTGCTCCGGGGTGCTGGTGAGCGGGAGGTGGACATCCTTGATATTGAGGTACGGCGTCCCCAATTCCTTGGTCATCTGAATCGCCTGAGCCCGGGGAAATTTCCGGAAAGAATAGGAAGCGACACCCAGCTTGAAGTCCGCGCCCGCAATATGATATTGCTGCGCCCGCAGAGCGGGACTTCCCACGGCCGCCAGAGCCATTGCTCCGGGAACCATTCCCAGCAGCGTTCGCCTGTTCATCGCGTCTTTGGGCATAGATCAAATAGCCTCCAATTCCTCTTCGAGTAGTTGCTTTTGGTAAAGCTCGGCATAATAGCCGCCGCGCCTTTGCAACTGCTCATGCGTACCGATTTCTACCACAGAGCCGCGGCTGAGCACCACGATGCGATCGGCGTTCTGAACGGTAGAGACCCGATGGGAGATGAGAATGGTGGTGCGGTCGCGCATCACGCCGGCCAAGCCATTCAATATTTTCTCTTCCGTTACGGTGTCCACGCTCGATAACGCATCGTCGAGAATCAGAATACGCGGATTACGTAAAATGGCTCTGGCGATGGCCGCCCTCTGCTTCTGGCCGCCTGAGAGCGTCAATCCACGCTCGCCTATGACAGTCTCGAGACCGTTGGGAAAGGTTTCAATGTCGCTGCCGAGTCCGGCGATATCGGCGGCCCAGCGGATTTGCTCCATATCGGCATCCGGCACGCCCCAGGCAATATTTTCCGCCAACGTGGCGCTGAACAGAAAGGTTTCCTGCGGCACAAATCCAATCCGGCGGCGCAATTGCTGGGGATCGAAACGGCGAACATCGACGCCGCCGAACTCGACTGCCCCGCCGGTTGGATCGAGCAGACGGGGAATCAAGCTTACAAGCGTTGTTTTTCCGCTGCCGGTATGGCCGACGATGGCGACCGTCTCTCCGGAATGGATTGTAAGATCGACGCCCGCGACGGCGTCACGGCCGGCAAAGCTAACCGCGGCATCGCGAAAACGGATCTCCGGCGAATAGTTCTCCACGTCGAGAACTTCCCCGAAAGGACGCGCGATAGCCGGCCGCTCTTCGAGCATTTGCCGGATGCGGTTCAGCGAAGCAGCGCCGCGCTGCATGAGATTGACTACCCAACCGACGGCGATCATCGGCCAGATCAGCATTCCCATGTAGGTGTTGAACATCACGAAGCCGCCGAGACTGATGCGCCCCTCCAAGAGCTGTCTGCCACCGGCCCACAGGACCAGCAGAAACGTTACGCCGATCAGAGCCTGCAAGAGCGGCATGAACAAGCCCTGAATACGCGCGAGCCCGATATTCTCGCGAACGTATTCCCGGTTCAGAATTTCAAATTGATTCACTTCCGCCTTTTCCTGCGCGTAGGCGCGGACGATGCGGACTCCGGCAAGGTTTTCCTGGACTTTGCTGCTGATGTCGGAGAACATCTTCTGAATGTGCTCAAAGCGGGTATGAATACGCCGGCCAAACAAGATGACGGCAAGAGTGACAAAAGGAGCCGGAAGGAGGGCAATTCCGGTCAGCCGGGCGTCGGCGTGGAGCATGACAGCCACGGCGAGCACCAGCATAACGGAGGTCTCGCTCCAATACATGACACCAGGGCCAAGCATCATACGGACGGCGTTCAAATCGTTGGTGCTGCGGGCCATGATATCGCCCGTTCGGTAACGGGAATAGAAATCCTGCGATAGCCCTACCAGGTGAGCGAAGAGGTCGTTACGAAGGTCGTATTCGATATCGCGCGAGATGCCGATGATAATCACGCGCATCCAGTATTGGAAAAGACCTTTCACCAGCGAAAGGCCGATCAGCAGGGCGGCCAATTGGAACACGATCCGCATTTGAAATCCGCGCGTGAGCGAATCGACGCCGTGCTCGATCACGACCGGCAGCGCCACAGCGAACGCGTCCTTAAGTAGGAGGGCGCCTATTCCGAGAGAAAGTCCGCCTCGGTATCGGCGCAAGTAGGGCCAGAGAGTGGATAGCGATTCCAGCATTAGAGGCTGCCGGCGAAGCGCCTTCGAGAGCTAACCGGCAGCGTTAATCCTCGTGCGAAGTTTTGGAAGAATCCGAACTGCGGGAATCCAGGCGGCCCACCGTCTTCAGCTTCTGATACATGCGCTCGATTTCCTCTTCGTCTTCCGGACTTAGCATCTTGACCGGCTGCTCCAGCGTAGGATTATCGCCGCGCGAGCCCGTGAGACTGGACCAGATCCAGTAATCGCGGTAGGCGACGCCATCGAACGTAGCGAGATAAGAATTCTTGCGGAGCTGGAACATGAGCCTGGCGATACGCTCCGGCTCGCCGGGGAAAATGAGCACTTTATGGCGGGAATTGGTGAGCTTGATTCTGAGAATCAGCGGCGACACAAAGCGGCCGCTGTTGATCTCGCGCACCTCGCGCCAGGCGATAGCGCGCTCGCCGATATTAAATTGCGTTTCCGCAATACGGATAGGAGGCCTGGCGGCCAGCCAAAACAGAGCGGCGGCGGTGGAGGCGCACAAAAATCCCGGTATAAACGCGAGGGGCGCGCGAAAGCCGCACAGCACGCAGACAAGGGAGCCCGCCAAGGCTGCCCAACCGACGCGGGCATACAGTCGCGACGGCTGATAGATCTCGACGCTCGACTCCATGTCTTCCAGGCTACTCCTGGGCCTGAGGCGCGTCAATGACGGTTTTCGAGTGACTTGAAAAAGCCGGAGAAATTCGCGAATTGCCGCTGTCAGCCGGCCGGAATAGCCGGGCGGCGGGCAATCTGAATGCCCAAACGTACATACCCGATGCCGCTTAGGGCGGTGAAGAATGCGCACAAGACCACCGCTGTCACCTCCAGCCACAAAAAGAGACGGTAGTGGAAGGAGGAATGAAGCAGCACCATCAGCACCAGCATGATCTGGTAAAAGGTGCTTACCTTTCCCATGGTTGAAGGAAGAAATTTACGGATGTTCCGGAATATCCGCACCAGCAGAGCGCCGGTCACTATGACGAGATCGCGACCGATCACGAGCGCCAGCAGCCACACCGGGATCAACCGGATGAATGCTAAAGCCACGAACAGCGTGACCAGCATCGTTTTGTCGGCGATCGGATCGAGGATGACGCCCAGCCTGCCGGTCACGTGCAGACGCCGGGCGGCAAAGCCGTCAAACCAATCCGTGAGACCCGCCAGAATAACCAAACAGAGCGCTTCCCGAAAAAGCGATTGGAGAAGCAACCAGACCACGAATGGCAAGACGAACAGGCGAGTCAGCGTTATAGCGTGCGGAAGATAGCGCAAGACCACATCTTATATAAAAACGATGTGTCACAAGGCAAGGGCTGGGGCGGCGGTCTCCGATTTTCGAAGCGCGGGGCGATCGAAAGTGACAATCTCATAGAGCGAAGAGTCGGACATCAACTTGTTGACCAAGGCGACGTGCATGGCGTGCCCGGCTTTCTCGGCGACTACTCTTCCCAAAAGAGGGCGGCCAATGAGAGCGAGGTCGCCGATCAGATCGAGCGCCTTGTGGCGGCAGCATTCGTCCCGGAATCGAAGACCGCCCGGATTGGCGATGCCGTCCCGAGTGAAGCAAATTGCGTTGTCTAAAGAAGCACCACGAATCAAGCCCATGTCGCGCATCTGATCGAGCTCGTATTCAAAACCGAAGGTACGGGCCGGGGCGATCTCACGCGCGTAGGTGTCGGGGGTCACGTCCAGATCGAGTCTCTGTTCGCCAACCATCGGGTGGGGATATAAATTGTGGCAATGCAACTGGAAACGGTCGGAGGGCAGGATTGCTACGGTTTTGCCGTGAGCCTCCACGCTCACCGGCTTGACGATGCGCATGTAGCGGCGTAAGCGGCGGGACTCTTGCGTTCCCGCTCTTCGGAGCAGCTCGATAAAGGGTAAACCGCTGCCATCGAGTATGGGAAGTTCGAGGTTGTCGAGCTCGATATAGGCGTTGTCGATCGCCATGCCGTATAACACGCTCAGCAGATGCTCGGTGGTCGAGATGAGAATGCCTTTGGGATGCATCAAGCTGGTCGCGTAGCTGACCCGCTCGACATACTGCCAACTGGCAGGTACGGGCGTATTATCCAGGTCTGTACGGATGAACACGATACCGGTACCCGGAGGCGCCGGCACGATCCGCAGGTGAACCGGGGCTCCATGATGAAGACCAATTCCGTCGATTTCGACCGGGCGCCGGAGGATTGTTTCGCAACGCATGCAAGAACAGTCCAGGATAGCAGGAGAGGCACTGTGCGTCTCTAATTAATTGATTTTAGGAGAGTTGATCGTTTGACAGTGTGGCTTTTGCGCCACACCTTAGAGCTAAATCAGCAGAGAACGTGGCCGTTTTGCCGCAGCGAGGGAACGGAATTCAGCAGTTTTTGCTTAAGCTCAGCGAATGATACCGTCTTAATGTCGGGATTTAATTATTTCTTTGACAACAAGAGGAATTCACCGTGGCCGTTGGACTCGCGAAACAGCAGTATGTCGATGCATTTGTGCAGGAGACTCTCAAGCAGATTGGCGCGGCTGAGAAGAAGACCAATCCGGCTGGCGCCGAGATCGTAAAGACGGAAACCGCCAGAACTATTCTCATCTACCTTTTTAATCTGTTGACGGGCTGGTTGAAAACCGAGGGTATGTCGTACGAGATCCGGCTTCGGATCGAGCCGGTTGGCGGCTTTGGCGCGTTTTCCAACATCACCTGGGAAATGACCCTGGACAAGAGCTATTTCGAAAAAACCGCGCTCAGTGTCAACAAGCTGAAAGAACTGGCGGTGACGCTTTATCACGAATGCCGGCACGGAGAACAATACTTTCTGATGGCCCGCTATCTCTGGATCGATTTCCCAAAGCTCTCGGCTGAGGAAATTCAGAAAAAGCTTACGTTGGTCGAGGAGCGCGGTGCAACTGACCTCGATGCTGTTAAGACCGCAAAGTTCGCTCGATTGGAGAAGAAATCCGAGGAATATGCGCTGGCAAAGAAATTGTACGAAGGGGAGTTCGCGAGTTTCCAGAAGCAGCACGGGAACAAGCCGCTACCGCTGAATGAGCTTGGGAAGCTCCTTCTGGAATCTACTCACGAGCGAGTTGCGGCAAACAACAAATTCGACGATGCCCAAGCGTATGCTCGGACGCTCAGAGCGGAAATCAAGGCATACAACAACACAAAGCCCACCACGAAGCCAAACCCAATTGACGTGAAGTGCCCGGGCGCGGCCGACGACCTTCAGAAAAGCAATCCGCCTGGGGACGATTTCCTCCGCGCTTATGAAAAATATCTTCAACTCAGGCGCATCTTTGCGGCCACCCAATTTCAGGCGTCTTATGTTTCGTACATCCTGGCGGCAATTGAAAGCGATGCTCACGCGGTGGAGACGAGTGTACGGACGAGGCTTCAGATGGATGCGATTGGAGCTAAGACCTCAAACATTCCGGTTCCAAAGGATTGGACAGCGGTACCTAAACCGATAGTTAGTTCTTCAGCGGCTGCGGCCGCAGCGCTTCCCCCCGGTTTTCCGAAGAAGCCAAACTATCCCCCGCCCCGGCCGCCGGGAACCAACGGGTAAGCAGAAACAGCCGTGGGCTTAGGGTGGGCATCATGCGCTCCCTTTTTTCTCTAATTCGGCTACGCGGCGCTCGAGGGCGCGAATCGTTCTCAGCATTTCGGGCAATCTTGCATATGCGGCGGAGGCACGCAGCCAATCGCGGGAATCGAAGGCGGGCGATCCACTCACAATTCCATCTTCCGGCACATCGTGGCCGACGCCCGCTTGCGCCCAGACGATGGCATTTTTGTGAATCGTTAAGTGACCGGACGATCCGGTCTGGCCGGCCATAATCACGTTTTCTTCGAGAACGGTGCTGCCGGCGAGACCGGTCTGAGCGCATATGATGTTGTTTTCTCCGACGACGCAGGCGTGACCGATCTGCACGAGGCTATCGATTTTGGCGCCTCGTTTGACGCGTGTTTCGCCGAGGCTGGCGCGATCGACGGAGGTGAGCGTTTGAATTTCCACATCGTCTTCAATGACTGTAATGCCGGATTGGACGATTTTGTATTGCCTGCCGTCATTGGCCTTCGCAAAGCCGAAGCCATCGCCGCCGACCACCACGCCGTTATGCAGCGTGACGCGATTACCGATGCGCGTGTATTCGCGGACGGAGACGTGCGAATGGGCGGTGAATTCGTCTCCGATCGCGCAGCCTTCGTAGACGACAGCGTGGGGATGAAGCACGGCATCGGCTCCGAGCACGGCGTTTCCACCAATCACCGCATACGCTCCGATGGATGGGTTTGGACCGAGGATAGCGGTGACGGCTATGCAGGCGGTGGGATGAATGCCGAGGGGGGGCTTCGGCGGCTGATAGAAGAGCGCAAGAGCGCGAGCGAAATCATAGTAGGGGTTGGCTGAGAGCAGGGTCGCGGCGGAAGTGTTCTTAAGAGGCTCGGCGGCGAATATAGCGGATGCGCGCGTCGATTTGATCTTGGGCGCGTATTTCAAATTAGCGAGAAATGCTATTTCGCCCGGGCCGGCGCGTTCAATGGTCGAAATGCCGGTGATCGCGATTTCGGGATCGCCAACGAGCTCGCAGCCGAGCAATCCGGCAAGTTGACCGAGCGTAAAGGAAAGCATGTATCAGGTTACGTCTCAGCGACCACCGGGTTGCGCAATTCGCCGATGGCGGGAATCTTGACGACCACATCGTCTCCCGGACGAAGGTAGCGGGGCGGTTTACGCGCGAATCCGACACCGGCCGGCGTGCCAGTCGAAACAATGTCTCCCGGTTCGAGGGTGAAGACACTGGAGAGAAAGGCGATCAGGTCGGGAATTTTGAAGATCAATTCGCGGGTATTGGAATCCTGAAGGACCTCGCCATTGATTTCGATCTGAATATCCAGATCGTGCGGATCGGCGATTTCGTCGGCTGAGACGATCCAGGGACCCATGGGCGCAAAGGTATCGAAGGTCTTCCCCATCAGCCACTGGGTAGTGGCGCGCTGATAATCGCGAGCCGAGACATCATTCACGATGGTGTAGCCGAAGACATGATCGGCCCAGTCTCCGGCTGAAATACGGCGGCCGCCCCGGCCAATGACGAACGCAAATTCGGCTTCATAATCGGGCGCTTTCGATACTTTCGGCAGGACGATATTCGCACCAGGCCCAATGACGGCGGTCGCGAACTTATTGAATATGGTGGGAACGGCGGGAATCTGAGAACCGGTTTCCAAGGCGTGATCGCGGTAATTCAGGCCGACGCAGATCAGCTTACGAGGCTTGGGAATCGGGGCGAGCAGCCGGACTTTCGCCAAAGCGTGCCGGGCACTCTGAGGAGCGTCCTGGGAGAAAGCCGCGGCCTTCGCGCGGCCCTCCTGTCCCGACTCAATGAAATCGAGCAGAGAAGCAAAGCCGATTGAAGACAGATCGAGAACCGTATCGGCGCCGGAAACAAGACCGGGGCGAGCATGGCCTCCGATTTCAAACGTGACAAAGCGCATGCTTGCATCTTACAAACCTTCGTTATACGGGTTGGCAGAGGCTACGCAAGCTCTCGTTATACGGCGAGCGCGCGACACCGCGCTCGGTAATGATGGCGGAAACGTAGCGGTGGGGCGTGACGTCAAACGCGGGATTCGCGACTTTGACTCCATCCGGCGCAACGTGGACACCTTGCAGGTGGGTGACTTCCCGGGCGGCGCGCTCTTCAATGGGAATCCGATCGCCTGAAGGTAGCGAGAGATCGAGCGTTGAGACGGGCGCGGCCACATAGAACGGGACCGCATTTTCTTTCGCGAGAACAGCGACACTATAGGTTCCGATTTTGTTGGCGACGTCGCCATTCGCGGCGATGCGGTCCGCTCCGACCACCACGCAGCCGATCCGGCCACTCTTCAGGAAATGGCCAGCCATGTTATCGGTTATGAGCGTGGTCTCAATCCCATCGCGCAGCAGCTCCCACGCGGTGAGTCGCGCGCCCTGCAGAAAGGGACGGGTCTCGTCGGCGAAAACATCGATCTTCTTGCCCATCCGCACCGCGGCGCGGATCACGCCGAGCGCAGTGCCGAAACCGGCGGTCGCCAGCGCTCCGGCATTGCAGTGGGTTAGAACGGTCTTACCGTCCGGCACGAGCGGCGCGCCGTGGCGTCCGATGGCCTCATTGATGGCGATATCTTCCTCACGGATCCGGCAGGCTTCCGAAACCAGGCGAGCGCGGATTTCTTCTAAATCGAGATGCCGCACGGAAGCGTAGAGCCGCTTCATCCGCTCAATAGCCCAGAACAGGTTTACCGCGGTGGGACGAGTGCCGGCGAGCGACTCACAGATGAGAGGCAATTCGGCGTCGAGATCCTGAGATTGAAGAGCGCCGAGGGCAACGCCCATAGCGGCGGCAACCCCGATGGCCGGCGCGCCGCGGATGATCATCTTGCGAATGGCTTCGGCTACTTCGAGGTAAGTCCGGCAGGTAACGAAAGCGGTTTCGCGCGGCAAGCGGGTCTGGTCAATCATCACGACGCCATCGGGCGTCCATTCGATGGTTTCGACAGTGGTTTGGGTCAGAACGGTAGAACTCATTTTGGATGCTGAAAGGCGGCCGCGACGACGAAAACGGCGTTGTAACAAGCGTGCATGATGGTGGAGGGAATGATGGACCCGGTCCAGGCGCGAACGCATCCGAGGACAACGCCGACGAGGGTAACAGCGAGCGCGTACTGCCAGGCCCATGAATACTCGGGCGCATGGAGCGATCCGAAAAGAACGGCGGTGGCTAAGATGCCGGCGACCACGCCGAAACTGCGGGAGAGCAGCGGCTGGATAAAACCACGGAAAAAAAGCTCCTCAAAAAACGGCGCGAGCGTGACGGCCATGGTCCCGAACAGCACCAGAGAGACTCGCGATTCCAGCAGTTTTTCGATCTCCGAGTTCACTTTGGGCGTGTGCAGCATCGACGCGAGCGCGGATATCCCGAAGGCCAGCAAAACTCCTCCTACGGCGACTAATAGGAGGTTGAAAGGAACGCGCCGCCAGCCGAGCGAATAAAACACGGGTTTCCTGTAGCGCAAACCCAGAACGATGCGGAACGCTATGTAAAGAACCAAGTACATCGCTACGTTGCTAAGAAGAACCAATGCCGGAGAATCCAGGGGCACGACGCCGCGATAGGCAGCGAGAGCAACCAGGCCCAGTACCACCAGAAACGTAAAGGTAAGGCCAACGACCAGAGCGAGATCGGTGTAATTCCAAAACGGCTCGCGGGCGGGAGGCGCGGGCGGCGGTACGTCGATGACCAGCTCAGACGGCGTGATTTCTATCGGGTCAGGCAGCATTTCCCGCCTTCATTATCTTCCGTAGAGCCTGAGCGGTGTGGCTGCGACGGCTCTCAAGGATCTCTTCCGGCGTACCAACGGCCACGACGTAGCCGCCCTCCTCGCCGCCCTCCGGCCCGAGATCGATAAGGTAATCGGCGCTCCGGACAACATCGAGTTGATGCTCGATCACCAAGACCGTGTTCCCGAGATCCACCAGCCGCTGCAACACGTCGAGCAGATGGCGCACATCGTCGAAATGAAGACCGGTGGTGGGCTCATCGAGCAGGTAAAACGTGCGGCCGGTCTGGCGTTTACTGAGTTCTTTCGCGAGTTTGATCCGCTGCGCCTCGCCGCCTGAAAGCGTTGTCGAGGATTGGCCCAGACGAATATAACCAAGCCCAACTTCCGTTAACGTCTTGAGCTTCGCGTAAATTTGCGGAATATTCGCGAGCAGATCGAGAGCTTCGTCCACGCTCGATTGGAGCAGGTCCGCAATGCTCTTGCCTTTATACTTCACCTGCAAGGTTTCCAGATTGTAGCGACGCCCGCGGCAGACATCGCACGTGACATAGACATCGGGAAGGAAGTTCATCTCAATGCGCTTCAGGCCATCGCCCCGGCAGGCTTCGCAGCGGCCGCCTTTCACGTTGAAGCTGAAGCGGCCCGCCTTGTAGCCGCGCTCGCGCGATTCCGGAAGCATGGCGTAGAGTTCACGAATCGGCGTAAATACGCCGGTGTAAGTAGCGGGGTTGGAGCGTGGCGTACGGCCGATCGGCGATTGATCGATCTCAATCACCTTGTCGATGTTTTCGAGGCCGAGAATAGACTCGTGCGCGCCGGGCTTTTCGCTCGATCCATAGACCTCTTTCGCGAGGGCGCGATAGAGAATGTCATGCACCAAGGTGGATTTGCCGCTGCCGGAAACTCCCGTTACCACGATGAACGCGCCCAGCGGAAAATCGACGTCGATGTTCTTGAGGTTATGCTCGCGCGCGCCTTTCACGCTGAGTTTCAGCCCGTTGCCCAGCCGCCGGTAAGCCGGAGGAAGTATGGAAAGTTTTCCGGAAAGATACTCGCCCGTCAGAGAGCGCGGCGCCCGCATGATTTGCGCTGGAGTGCCTTGCGCGATCAACTCTCCACCGAGACGGCCGGCGCGCGGGCCGAGATCGATTACGTAATCGGCGCGCTGAATGGTCTCGGCATCATGTTCGACGACCAGCACGGTATTTCCGAGATCCCGGAGACGATGCAAGGTATCGAGCAAGCGGCCGTTATCCCGCGGGTGCAGCCCGATGGATGGCTCATCGAGTACGTAAAGCACTCCACGCAATTTGGAGCCGATCTGAGTGGCAAGACGAATGCGCTGCGATTCCCCTCCGGAGAGCGTCGCCGAGGAACGGTCCAAGCTCAGGTAATCCAGCCCCACGGCGCAGAGGAAATCGAGACGGTTGCGGATTTCATCCACTACCCGGCCAACCACTTTCAATTCGCGCTCCGTGAACTGCCAGCTTCCGACGAGCGGCAACGCGCGAGCAATCGGCATTGCGGTGAAATCGGCGATTGAGGTCTCTTTCACCAAAACGGCGAGACTGGAAGGCTTGAGCCGGCGGCCGCGGCAATCCGGGCATGCGGTGGGCGACATGTAATCCATTAACCAATCCCGATAACCTTCGCTCGCACGGCTAAAACTCTCGTCGAGCAGTTTCAGGATGCCCTGGAATTGCGCGTTGCCATGAACGAGGGCGGCGCGGATCTTTTTGGGCAAGTCCTCGAAGGGCTTCGACAGGTCGATTCCAAAAACGGCGGCAGCTTCATTCAGCGCCGAACCCATATAGGACGAAGTGGAACCGGGTCCGAGTCCGCCATCCAGCAACGGTTTCGAAGGATCGCAAATCACTTTGAGCGGATCGAAGGCCCAAGTGCTGCCGACGCCATGGCATGTCTCACAAGCGCCGTAGGGGCTGTTGAATGAGAAGGATCGCGGTTCGAGCTGGGGAATGCTCGCGCCATCATTCGGACAGGCAAGCTTTTCCGAATACAATCTTTCCTCGCCGTCAATCACCGCAATCACGACGAGGCCATCCGCCCATTTGAGCGCGGTTTGAATGGAATTCTCAAGCCGCTGTTCCACTCCACCCTTTACAACCAACCGATCGATGACGACTTCGATAGTGTGATTTTTGCGCTTATCGAGCTTGATGGACTCCTCGAGCGATTGAAGCTCACCGTCGATTCGGGCGCGGAACCCGGCTTTGGCAATTGCCTCGAGCTCTTTCTTGTATTCGCCCTTGCGTCCTCGGGCGATGGGCGCGAGGATCATGATGCGCTCGCTCTTGTGGCGGGTGAGCACTTGCTCGAGAATTTGGGAGGGAGACTGGCGCTCAATCTCCGCGCCGCAAAACGGGCAATGGGGAATGCCGATGGAGGAATAGAGAAGCCGGAGATAGTCGTAAATCTCGGTCACGGTTCCGACGGTGGATCGAGGGCTGCGGGAGGTGGTCTTCTGCTCGATCGAGATGGCCGGGCTGAGGCCGTCGATGGAATCGACTTCCGGACGCTCCATTTGATCGAGAAACTGGCGCGCATACGGCGAAAGGGTTTCGACATAGCGGCGCTGGCCCTCGGCATAGATGGTGTCGAAGGCGAGCGAGCTTTTACCCGAGCCGCTTAATCCAGTGATGACCGTGAAGGTGTTTCGCGGAATCTCGACACTAATGTTTTTCAGATTGTGCTGGCGCGCGCCATGCACGGAAATACGATCCAGCATTCGAGGGAACTATCTTTTATTGTCCTTCACGGCCATATGCGATCAGCGGGATGCCGGCGCAGTGGACGGAACTTAATGAAATGGCAGCGTAGCGGACAGCAACTGCTATTCGTTAGCAAATACCGGGCCGGTGAGCTGAACCGATCGCCGATAGTATTCCCGCGCCCGCGCGACAATACGTTCAGCCTGCTCTGGAAGATTCCTTCTTAACCACAAGATGGCGGTTTCACCCTTCGGCATGACGGCCCATGACGAGCGTTGATTTTCTTGAATAATAAGGTTTCTGAAGGTATCCGCTTTCGCGCCGAGAACCTCATCCATGGCCAAACTAACGGCTGTTTCCAAATTGCCCGAAGTTTCGGCGGGCATAAGATGCGTATGCGCGCACAGGACGCCATCGAGCGCGGCCGCATGGAACTTCTTGTCGAAGACATCAATCGGATATGCGCAATAGAGGCTGAAGGAGGATCGAGCCAAAAGCTTGTTCCAGAACTGCTCGAGCCGGATTGCGGCCGAATACTGCCCCTTGGTCCACAAAAGCCCGACCATTTCTCCGTACGCGCGAAGACCAGGCCGATCTCCCGCAGATCGAACCGCACGCATCGCCGTACCCATGGCGATTTCGAATTTATCCCAGTCGGGTTGTCCGGCGGTCATAAATTGCGAAAGTGTTTCCCGAGCGTCGATACAGACCAACTGGCTCGTTTGAATGGCCGAGCCGGTGTCCACGCCTAAACGATCCAGTTCCCGAGCAAAACTTTCCCGATGCGCGGCGGCAGCTACAACCAGAACGCCTTCGCCACGCTTCAAGCCTTCCGAAAGATACAGGCTGACGTTAGCGACCAGAGAGACTTCGTCGCCCTCCGGATAGAGTTGCACCACGTGCCCGCGGGCGTGCGGCTTTTCAAGCAATCTCTCCCAAGGCGACATCTATCTCTATGCTAGCTCAATGGCCGGCTCATGAACATACCCATTCCGTAGCAGAGGCGGGCTATCGTTTTCGGCTTGGAATAGCGAAGCAGAAAGTTGAGCCGCCGCCGAGCGCGGAATTTTCCAGCCAGATACGGCCGCCGTACTGCTCCACGATGCGTTGGCAGATCGCCAGACCCATGCCGCTTCCCGGATATTCCTGGCGGCTGTGTAATCTCTTAAAGAGCTCAAAAATCTGATGCGCGAACTTTCGGTCGACGCCGATTCCGTTATCGTCCACGGAGAACACGGACCAGCCGTCTCGCTCGACGGCCGAGATATGAATTCGGGGAGCCTCCTTGGTTCGATACTTCAGAGCGTTGCCGATCAGGTTTTGGAATAGTTGCACGAGGCGGCTCTCGTGAACGGAAATGACAGGCAGCGGTCCAGAAGTTATGGTTGCTCCGTCCTGCTCGATATGACCGTTCAGATTCGCCAGAACGGCCGCGAGGACTTTTTCCGAGTCGACGCTGGCTAGCGGCTCTTCGGCATATTTGGTAGCCGTCGCGTAGGCGAGCACATCCCGAATCAAGCACTCCATGCGCTGGGCTCCCTCGACGATAGTGGTGAGAAATTGCCGGGCGTCACCCTGAAGCAATTGTCCATAACGGCGTTCGAGCAGTTGAGCGGGTATGGCGATGCTGCGAAGCGGCTCCTGCAAATCGTGGCTTGCCGAATAGGCAAATGTTTCCAGATCCTGATTGGCGCGCCGCAGCTCCTCGTTCGAGCGCTTCAATTCGTCCTGGGTCCACTGAGCCTGCTCAAACAGACGCGCATTGTCCATCGCAATTGCAGCCTGCGCCGCAACCCCGGTAAGGATCGCTTCGTGCCGATCCGTGAATTTCCCCGGCGCAGAATGACCAAAGAAAAGGCCTCCGAGAATCTCGCCAGAGCGGGATAAGACTGGAGCGGCCAAATAGCTTCGGACCGGCAAATGTCCTTGGGGCATGGAAAAACCTGCGAATGCCTCCCGCGGCGCGCCAGACAGCGTGTAGAGCACATAGGACTCGCCTCGCTCGTTCACCGCATTGTGAAAAAAAGATCCGAATTCAGCTCCCACGAGCTCAGTCGCCAAGTCGGTAACGGATTGAGCGAGCTTTTCAACATCGAGCTGGGCCGCAAGCATCGGGCCGATCCGGTTAAGAAGTTCGGCAGTTTTCCGCGCCTCCCGCTCCCCGGAGAGCTGAAGCCGCTTTCGCTCCGTGGCATCGGCGGCAAGCGCCACGTTGGCGCGTTCGCATTCCAGAACAAGAGCGGCATGGCTTGCAATCACCTGCGCAATCGCCAGATCGTCCTCGGCGACCTCATCTGGCTCCGCGTAGCACAACATAAAAGTGCCGGGCGCGGCCCCATCCAAAACTAATGGGATAAACGCCAGCGCCCGGATCCGCTCGCGCGCAAAGCTATCCCGGTAAGGCGCAAGGCTCTCTTCGAGCAGAACGTCCGGCACGGTCAGAGGTTGCGCGTTCTGGGTTCCCGGCGTCCAAGGCGCGTGTCCTGTGAGTGCCTGCCGAAATTCAGGAGAAAGATCCCGCCACGCCTGAAAGCGCAGAATCCCGTCTTGATCGAAGGTTAGAAGCGCCGCGCGATCAGCCGCAGTTACAGCAGGCAGGATATTGACTGCTGCCTGGTAAACGTCCTCTGGCGCTTTAGCGCGAGTGAGGACCGCGAGGAGTTCATTGAGCGTTCTTAGCCGCCGAACCTGCGCTCCGTCCGCCGCATTGAGATGCGTAATCAAGGACACTATCGGGATTGTACCTTGAAAAATGGCGCTTTCCGACCACCTGGGTTGATAGCCAGGGCGCATCACCGATAAAGCAAGATTGAAACACGAATCTCGCTAAGATAGGCTGCACGGCCAGGATTGTATGGCAAAAAACTTCAAAGATCTCTCGGAACGCGAGATTCTAGCGCTCGCGGTCACTCTGGAAGAAGAGGATGGACGCATTTATGGAGAGTTTGCCGAGGGATTACGCGAGCACTATCCGGGCACCGCCCGGATGCTGGAAGAAATGCAGGCGGAGGAATCTGAACACCGCGCCAGGCTAATAGAACAGTACCGGTCGCGATTTGGCGAGCACATTCCGCTGATCCGGCGTCAGGATGTGAAAGGCTTCGTTTCGCGGCCGGCGGTATGGCTTGTGGAACCGATCGGCCCGACGGCGGTTCGGAAATCGATAGAGTCGATGGAATCGGAGACGGGCCGCTTCTACACTCTCGCGATCGAAAAAACGACTGACGCATCCACTCGGAAACTGTTGGGGGATCTGGCCGAAGCGGAGGCCAAGCACACTGCCGCCGCTGAAGCCATCGAAAAACAGCATCTGACGGCAGAAATCCTCGAGGGTGAAGATGAAGCCTACCGGCGCAGGTTCATCCTACAGTTCGTGCAGCCCGGACTGGCGGGTTTGATGGACGGCTCCGTTTCCACGCTTGCGCCGCTATTCGCGTCGGCATTCGCCACACACAATGCCAATTTGGACGCTTTCAAGGTCGGACTGGCCGCGTCTGTGGGCGCGGGGATTTCGATGGCCTTCGCGGAAGCTCTTTCCGATACGGGATTATTAACGGGCCGCGGCAGGCCTGTAGTGCGGGGCGTGATAACGGGCGTAATGACCACAGCCGGCGGAATCGGGCATACCTTGCCCTTTCTAATTGGCGATTTCCGGATGGCCATGACGATCGCCATCATTGTAGTTGCGGTAGAGCTTGGCGCCATCAGTTGGGTCCGCGAGCACTATATGGACACACCTCTAATTCGAGCGGCTCTGCAAGTGGTGCTCGGCGGAGTGCTGGTGTTCATCGCGGGCATCGTGATTGGTATTTCCTAATTTTCTGGAGAAGAATCCATGGGCATTCCGGGAATGATTGAATATGAGGACGCGAGCGCTGAAGTGCGGGAGATCTATGACGACATTCTCACGACTCGCAAGACGGATTCGATCAACAATTTTTGGAAGGCGCTGGCGAGGGATCCCGTGACGCTGCGCAGGACCTGGGAGAGTATCAAGCAGATTATGGCGGCGGCCAAACTGGACGCGCTGACGAAGGAACTGATCTATCTGGCTGTGAGCGCGACCAATCAGTGCCCGTACTGTATGGCCTCCCACTCCGCTTCGGCGCGAAAGAAGGGAATGACCGACGAAATGTTCGGCGAGTTGATGGCGGTCGTGGGAATGGCGAATGAAACGAATGCGCTCGCCGCCGGCTATCGCGTGGAGATAGACGAGCAGTTCCGCAGCGGCATTTGATTGGAGTGATGCGTGCAATACTTCTTTCCGCCATGGAACACCTTGATCGATATACTCCCGAGATTTGTTCTCGATTAGGGCTTATGGCGGAACAACGGCAATGGAGGAGTTGGGAAGGCCGGGATTTTGGGCGCGAAGAGCTGCTCGAAGACCTGGAACTGACTTATCATCTGCACATTGCGGCAGAAGCCAGCGGCGCGAGGGCCGGTATGGCGCCTATGCCGGCTTTTCCAATCGGTTTCACGGATGCGGACGGGCGTCTGGATCCGGCGGAGTTTCTCAAATTTCACGCTGGCGGCCGAAGCTCACGCCTTGAATGGAACCAATCGGATAATGGCGCCCGAACCAAATTGTTCCAAAACCTTCCGGAACGGGCGATGGTTGCCTGACTGGAGAGTGATTTCCGTTCCCCTTAATCCGACTCGCGGGCGGTAGCCTTCCTATATGCTGCTGGCGACGGCTGTCGAGACATCCTTCCGTATAGCGAGTACCACCAAGCGTTTAGAGAAGGCGGACCTCCTTACCGGGCTTCTGAAACAGCTCAATCCGGAAGAAGTGGAGATCGTGGTTTCGTTCCTATCGGGTGTGACCCGGCAGGGGCGGATCGGGATTGGTTACGCCACGCTTCGGGAGGCAAAAGGCCCGGCTGCGGAAAGCGGCAATCTCGATATTTTGGAAGTCGATCGGATTTTGCAGGAAGTAGCGGGCCTGCGAGGACCGGGCTCCGAGCAGCGGAAACGCGAACTCCTGAACCGGATGCTCACGCGCGCAACTGAAAACGAGCAGAAGTTTCTGGTGAGTTTACTCGGCGGCGAGCTCCGGCAAGGAGCGCTCGAAGGCGTGATGCTGGATGCGCTCGCGAAAGCCTCGGGTCTCCCGGCGGAACGTGTTCGCCGAGCCGCCATGATGGCCGGAGGCGCGGCAGGCATCGCGCGGGCGGTTCTAGAGAACGGCGAAGCCGGCCTTTCGCAATTTGAGATTCGATTATTCAGCCCGGTGCAGCCGATGCTGGCCCAAACCGCGGAGGATGTCGCCGATGCCCTTGATGAACTGGGAGAAGCAGCGCTCGAATACAAATTCGACGGCGCGCGGGTGCAAGCGCACAAATCCGGCGATGAAGTGGTTTTGTTCTCCCGGCGATCCAACGACGTCAGCGCCGCCATCCCGGAGATTGTGCAGGCGGTTCGTTCGCTGCCGGCAAAAGAGTTAATCCTGGATGGAGAAGTTCTCAGCCTCGACCCGCAGGGACGGCCCCGGCCTTTTCAAACTTCGATGCGGCGGTTCGGACGCAAGCTGGATGTCGAGCGGATGATGAGCGAGCTGCCGATGAGTCCGTTTTGGTTCGACTTACTGTATTTGAACGGTGCTCCACTTATCGATGAGTCGCAGGCGCGCCGGTTTTCAGAGCTGGAGAGACTAGCGCCGACAGAGATGCTGGCGCCGCGGACGATGGCAACCAGCGTCAATCGCGCGGAGGACTTTCTCCATGAGGCGCTTCAGCAGGGCCATGAAGGAATCATGGCGAAGGCGCCGAACGCGAATTATGCCGCGGGAGCGCGAGGCCAGAGCTGGCTGAAAATCAAGCGGGCTCGAACGTTGGACCTGATTGTGCTGGCTGCGGAATGGGGTAATGGCCGACGGCGCGGCTGGTTGAGCAATCTGCATTTGGGCGCCCGCGATACGGAGCGCGGAGGATTCGCTATGCTAGGCAAAACGTTTAAAGGCCTCACTGATGAGATGCTGGCCCGGCAAACGCAGGAACTGCTCAAACTGGAGATCGCCCGGGACAGTTATATCGTGCATGTCGAACCGAAGCTGGTGGTGGAAATAGCCTTTAACGAGATTCAAGTCAGCCCACGGTATAAGAGCGGGCTCGCGCTGCGCTTTGCGCGCGTGAAGCGGTATCGCCCCGACAAATCCGCGGATGACGCGGATACCTTTGGGACGGTCCGGAAATTAGCGGGGGCGGTGGTTTGATAGTGGTGGTGGATTGATGGCGCATCTTCGATGCAGTGCTCCGGAATGTGGCATCACGCTGGAGTTGCATGCCCGCGCGCTCGCGTGCCCGCGGTGCGGAGATTTACTTGAGGTCGCGATCGATGCTGTCGAGAGCGATCCACAGGACTTGAAAAAGCTGTGGATCGAGCGGCGCTCCTCTTACGATCGATTGGATGCGAGCGGCGTATGGCGTTTCCGCGAATTTCTGCCGCGCTATGACGCCGGGCAAGTGGTCACTATGCCGGAAGGCAACGTGCCGCTGATACGAGCGCAAAGAGCGGCGGAATGGGCAGGGCTTCGAAACCTTTGGTTCAAACATTTGGGCTGGAATCCCACCGGCTCATTCAAGGATCTGGGTATGACCGCCGGAATGACGGAGGCCAAGTTCGCCGGCGCCGGGATGGTTGCGTGCGCGTCTACCGGAAATACGGCGGCCTCGCTTGCAGCCTATGCGGCGCGGGCCGGGCTGATTGCCCGGGTATATCTTCCCGCGGGTCAGGCGTCGGCGAATAAGCTGGCGCAGGCCATTGACTTCGGAGCTGAGGTGATTGAGATCGAAGGCAGCTTCGACGATGCGCTCGAAATTTTGCTCGATAGCCGCGATCCCGATCTCTATTTCCTGAATTCCATCAATCCGTTCCGCATCGAAGGGCAGAAGACCGCGATGTTCGAATTGCTCGAGCAATTCAAGTGGGAAATACCGGATTACGTCGTCGTACCGGGCGGGAATCTTGGAAATTCTTCGGCCTTCGGCAAGGCATTCAAAGAGCTGAAGAGTTTCGGATTGATCGATAGGCTGCCCCGGATGGTGATTGTCCAGGCGGCCGGAGCGAATCCGCTGGCCCGCCTGTGGCGCTCCGATTCGAGGCAATTCGAGGCCGTGAAATATCCGGAGACGATCGCGACCGCCATTCGCATCGGCAATCCGCGATCGTGGAAGAAAGCGCTCCGCGCGATCGAACTTACCGACGGCATGGCGATCGACGTTACCGATGAAGAAATCGGAGAGGCCAAGGAAACGATCGGGCGCGACGGCATAGGCTGCGAGCCCGCTTCCGCGACGACGCTTGCCGGGCTTCGGAAATTGGTTGCCGCCGGAATAGTGGATCGCGATGCGGTGGTCGCGGCCGTTCTGACCGGTCATGCATTGAAAGATACCGAGTACATCATCCGCTCCCGCAAGAAGCTCGAATTGAGAGACGCGACTGGCGTTCATGGCTGAACAGGGTGTTGCGGAGATGCCTTCGGAGTTGGAGATCCAAGTACCAGGCTCGATCGCTAATTTGGGTCCGGGATTCGACACGCTGGCGGTAGCCGTTCAGCTTTATCTGCGGCTGCACGTAAAGATTGGGCCGGGCACGAACGGACTTGAGTTCCAATTCGCCGAGCGAATCGAGGGCGAGAACTACATCGAGCGGGCGTTCCGGTTTGCGGCCGGGCAGGGCGCGAGATCGTTCCCTTCCCTCTTCGTAAATGTGGAGACCGATATACCGGTCAGGGCCGGCCTGGGAAGCAGCGCGGCGGCGACAGTGGCGGGTCTGCGGCTGTATGAAGCGATTGCGGGACCGCTTCCCGAGCAGGGGCTGCTGAATGCCGCGTGCGCCCTCGAAGGACATCCGGACAACGTCGCGGCGGCCCTGCTGGGCGGTCTGACGGTGAGCTGCCAATTGCCAGACCGCTCCGCATTCGCCGTGCGGTTGCGCTGGCCGGAATCGCTGCGCTTTGTGGTGCTGACGCCGCAGTTCTCTCTATCTACCCCAGTCTCTAGAAATGCGCTGCCCCAGAGCATTTCGCGCGAAGACGCGGTGTTTAATCTGCAGCGGATCGCGCTGCTGCTCCAAGTTCTGCAGAGCGGCGATTTCTCATTGCTACGGGAGGCGTTGCACGACCGTGTGCATCAACCGTTTCGACAGAAGCTGGCGCCCGGCCTGGAGCGCGCTCTGACGCTGGAGCATCCGGATCTGCTGGGGGTGTGTCTCAGCGGCGCGGGACCGTCGATTGTGGCGTTCGCCGAACGGAATTTCGAAGCCATCGAACGCCTGCTCGAGCGAAGTTTCCAGACTACCGGAGTGCCTTGCACGATCCGAAGGCTGAGCGCGCATCAGGATGCCGCGAGTCTGCCGAACCACGCCCGGCGGTGAACTCAATTCAGCGAAGCTAGCCCGGCTTCCCCCAGCCGGCACTCCCGATGCACGGCGCGAACGGCGCGCTCCAGGCCATCCAGCCGCACGATGATGCCGATGGTTAGCTCGCTTGAACCCTGGGCAATGGCGATGATGTTGATCTCTTCCCGCGAGATGGCGGTAAATACGCGGCCGGCGAGACCCGGCGTGCCGCGCATTCCCTCTCCCACAACGGCCAGCAGACCGACATTTTCATCTACCTCGATAGGTTTCAAGTAGCCGTGCGCCAGTTCGATCGAGAGGTTCGCCTCGACGGCTTCAAGGGCCGCGGTAAGTTCGTGTTTCCGAATCAGAAAGCAAAAACTCTGCCGGTAACTCGAGCTGGAGAAGACCAGAATCTCGACGTTACTCAGAGCCAGGGCGTCGAGAGTACGAGCCATCAGGCGCGTTCCGCTTAAGACCGCATTGGCGGGCTCCATGGACACCAGGGCCACGTTTGACAAGGAAGTGACCGCACGCACGCCTTTCGGTTCATCGAAGCGCGACGCGATCTTAGTGCCGGGTTTGTGAGGCGCGAAACTGTTCTTACTCCAGACCGGAATCTGTTTCTCCACAAGGGGAGCAAGCGTCCTGGGATGAAGCACCTTGGCGCCGTTGTAGGCGAGCTCGGCAGCCTCCGCGTAAGTCACTTCGTCGAGTACGGCGACGCCGGAGACAAGACGCGGATCGGCGGTCATGATGCCGTCCACATCGGTCCAGATCCAGAGCTCCCGGGCATTCAGCGCGGCGGCCAAGATGGACGCGGAAAAATCGGAGCCGCCCCGGCCGAGCGTCGTGGGACGGCCATCGGGAGTGGCGCCATTGAAGCCGGTCACTACCGGCACGATGCCTTTCTGAATGAGCGGCAAGAGACGCTCCGCGCAACGTTTTTCGGTCAGATCCATCTGCGGAGACGCGTTGCCAAAAACGGCGTCGGTGACGATCACCTGGCTTCCGTTAACTGAACGCGCTTCGATGCCTGTGGCCTGGAGATAGTAGGCCAGAAGCGCGGCGGAAAGACGCTCGCCGATGGCAATGGCTTCATCGACGGAACGCGGCGGCCGTTCGCCCAGCATTAGAATGCCATTCGCGATTCGATGAAACTCGGCAACGAGCGACTGCACGTTTTCATAGGCCGTCCGCCGGAACTCGACGGCGCTCGCGGGCTGGCCGAGAAGGTCTTCGCAGGTTTCGAGGTGGCGATTCAAAAGGGCGCGGAGATTTGCGTCTACAGCGGCGCGGTCTCCCAGCTCCGCATGGCGCAGCGTATCGAGCAACAGCTCGGTAATTTTCGACATAGCGGAAACCACCACCACCAAGGGGCGCAGTTTCCGCTGCTCGGCGATAATTCCAGCGGCGACACGCATGCGCTCGGCGCTTCCCATGCTGGTACCGCCGAACTTCATAATCAGCAAATCCGTCAAGGGCTGGTTTATTCCTCGATCACCGCAATGGAGCCTTCCCCTTGATAGTAGACGGAAGGGATAAACCTCCTATTGCAGGAGAATGCCAAATGTGTAATTATTCATAGTAGTGAATAAAAATACAGGAGGGTGGGATTAGGATGGCCGCGCCAGTCTATCAACCAGGACGCAATGCTGGAGTGGTAACGCTCCGCCACGATCTCGATCTTTCCGTCGAGCAGCTAAACGGGCTGCTGGATTTGGCACAACTGGTGAAGCAGTCGCGGCAGCGCTACGCTTCGGCGCTAAAAGGCCGGTATCTGAGCCTGTTGTTTGAAAAGCCATCCCTGCGGACGCGCATGACGTTTGAGCTGGCGATTAAGCAGCTCGGCGGAGATTGCGTGACGCAGACCGGATTGATCGGCGACCGGGAGCCGCTGAAGGACGTCGCGCGAAATCTGGCACGATGGACCGATGCCATTGTGGCGCGCACGTTCTCGCAATCGACCGTGGACGAGCTGGCGCGATGGTCTGGAATTCCGGTAATTAATGCGTTGAGCGACCTGTATCATCCTTGTCAGGCATTGGCGGACATGTTCACGCTAAAGGAGCATTTTGGGCGATTGCGCGGTCTGAAATTGGCTTACCTGGGCGATGGCAACAATGTAGCCCATTCGCTGTTACTCTGCTGCTCGCGGTTGGGGATTCACTGTTCGATGGGAACACCCGAGGGTTACGAGCCGAATGCGGCAATCGTCGCTCAAGCGAGGCAATTCGCCAGCGAATCGGGGGCGGTAATCGAGATTGGGAACGACCCGGTTGCAGCGGTGAAATCGGCGAACGCAGTATACACGGATGTTTGGGCCAGCATGGGGCAGGAGCACGAAGCGGAGCAGCGCAAGAAAGCGTTCGCTCCCTACCAAGTGAATAAAGAGCTGCTCGCCGAAGCACGCAAGGACGCGCTGTTCATGCATTGCCTGCCCGCCAAACGCGGCTTAGAAGTGACCGATGCGGTAATGGAATCGCCGCAATGCGCCGCATTCGATCAAGCTGAAAACAGGCTGCACGTACAAAAGGCGCTGCTGTTGACAATGCTGCAATAAAGCCCGGACGACTCCGCGGCTCGCATAATAAAAGTAATGAATAAAGTGACAGCGAAGAAGGTGGCGCTTGCCTATTCGGGCGGACTCGACACATCCATCATTATTCCTTGGCTGAAGGAACATTACGGGTGTGAAGTGGTCGCGGTATGCGGAGATATTGGGCAGGGCGGCGAAGAATTAGACGGTCTGAGAGAGAAAGCGCTCAAGACCGGCGCATCCGAAGTGCATGTGGAAGACATGCGCGAGGAGTTCGTTAGCGATTATCTCTGGAAACTGGTTCGATCGGGCGCGGTTTACGAGCACAAATATCTGTTGGGTACGTCTATTGCGCGGCCGCTTCTCGCCAAGCGCCAAGTCGAGGTGGCGCTATCGACTGGCTGCGATGCCCTTGCGCACGGCTGCACCGGAAAGGGCAACGACCAGGTGCGGTTTGAGTTGACCTACAAGGCGCTCGCTCCGCATCTGAAAGTGATTGCCCCGTGGCGGGAGTGGGATATTGTTTCGCGCGAGGACGCCATAGAATACGCGAAAGCACATAAGATTCCGATTTCTCAATCGGCGGCGAAGATCTACAGCCGCGATCGAAACATCTGGCACATTTCGCATGAGGGCGGCGAGCTGGAAGATCCGGCAAACGCGGCGCCTGAGCACATCTGGATGCTCACGAAGAATCCAGCAGATGCGCCATCGAAGGGCGCGGAAGTTACCGTCGGCTTTGAGAGCGGCGTGCCCGTTTCGCTGAACGGTCAGCATCACTTGACCGGCGCGGCGCTGCTCGAAGAACTCAATAAAATCGGCGGCGAGCACGGGATCGGGCGAATCGACCTTGTGGAGAATCGCTTTGTGGGGATGAAGTCGCGAGGCTGCTATGAGACTCCGGGCGGCACAATCCTGATGGCCGCTGTCCGGGAACTAGAGGCGCTCACGCTCGACCGGACAACGCTGCATTACAAACAGAAGCTGGCGCTCGACTATGCCGAAATGGTTTACAACGGGCTTTGGTTTACACCATTGCGCGAATCTCTGGACGCGTTCTTTGCGAAGGTTGCTCAATCGGTAACCGGCGAAGTAACGCTCCGCCTTTACAAGGGCAATATCGAACCGGTTAGCCGCAAAAGCCCGAATTCCTTATATAGCCTCGATATCGCAAGCTTCACCATGGGCGCGAGCTACGACCAGAAAGATGCGCTTGGTTTTATCAATCTGGTTGGTTTGCCCATTAAGGTGCGAGCTTCACAAGCGAAATAGCCGCGATGAAGCTTTGGGGCGGCAGATTTGAGACCGGGCCATCGGAGATTTTCGAGCAATTTTCAGGCTCGCTACGCTTCGACCGTGAACTCATTTTTGCCGATATTGAAGGTTCGCAGGCATTTGCGCGCGCGCTCGCCAAGCAAGGCATCTTGACGGACGTAGAATGCCGGCGGCTGCTGGAGGCGTTCACTGAAATCGGCGAGGAAGCGCAAAATCCGGGCTTCTTCGAAGGCGCGGACGACGAAGACGTTCACACTTTTGTCATCCGGAAATTGCATGAGAAGACTGGCGCGCTTTCCGGCAAGATTCACACGGGACGCAGCCGGAACGAGCAGGTCTCGCTGGATATTCGCCTGTATTTGCGAGCCGCGAGCAAGACGCTTCTGGAGAAACTGGCGGAGCTGATGGACGAATTGCTCGAGCTGGCAGGCAAATACCCGGGCGCGGTAGTTCCCGGTTATACACACCTGCGGCGGGCTCAGGCTGTCCTGTGGCCGCACTATCTGCTGGCGTATTTCGAAATGCTGTCCCGAGATTTTGAGCGGGTCGAGCAAACGCGCGCGCGAATCAACGTCATGCCGCTGGGCTCGGGCGCATTGGCGGGCAGCGGATTTTCGTTTGACCGGAAGGGGATCGCGCGAGAACTGGGGTTTGCCTCCATTACGAACAACAGCATGGACGTCTCAGGCGATCGCGATTTTGCGCTGGACTTTCTCTACTGCTGCAGCATGATCATGCTGCATTTGAGCCGCCTCTCTGAAGATTGGATTTTGTATTCAAGCGAGGAGTTCCGCTGGATCACGCTCGGCGATGACGTTACGAGCGGCTCCAGCCTGATGCCTCAAAAGAAGAATCCCGATTCGCTCGAGCTGATCCGCGGAAAATCAGGGCGTGTATTCGGCGGCTTGACGTCTCTGTTCATCACCATGAAGGGTCTGCCGATGACATACAACCGCGATATGCAGGAGGACAAGGAGCCGCTCTTTGACGCGTTTCGTCAAACCTCTGAAGCGCTGGCCATGGCGAGGGCGGTGGCAAGATCGACCAGCCTCGATCCGGCCAGTCCGGCAGCGGCAGCGGAAGAAGGCTGGGTCATCGCCACCGATCTTGCGGAGGAACTGGCGCGAAGCGGCGTGCCCTTTCACCGGGCGCACCAGATCACCGGCGAACTGGTTCTAGAAAGCTTAAAGAATGGAAAAAAGCCGTCCGATTGGACCGGCGAAGCGCTGGCGGCGTTTGCTCCCGAGTTCAAGCCGGAAATGGCGCGATTGCTTTCACCTCTCGAAGGCATGAAGACGCGGGAATTGCCTGGCGGAACCGGGCCGACCGCTGTCGCGGGCGCTTTGAAAGAAGCCCGCCGCCGCTTAGCGGCCTTTTGCGAACATCTCAATTAGTCCATGAATAAAAGCTTCCGGCAAGGCCAGATCCTCAAGATTATCCGAAGTAAGGAAATCTACACGCAAGAGGAACTGGCGCGGGAGTTGAGCCAAATGAGCATTCAAACCACGCAAGTCACGTTATCACGAGACATGCGCGACCTTGCGCTGGTGAAAACGCCGGAAGGCTATCGCCAGCTTCCAGCGGAAACGGGCGGCCCGAAGCTGGAGGACGTTGCGAATGAATATCTCTTAGATATCCGCGTGGCGCAGAATCTGGTAGTGCTGCGCACATCGCCGGGGAACGCGAATACTCTTGCGATTGCGATCGACCGGACGGAGTTGGATGACGTGGTGGGAACGGTTGCGGGAGACGACACCGTGCTGGTGATCACGCCCGGCGCCAAAGCCGCGGATGAATTTCGGGAACGAATGATCGAGATGCTCTCAGCTTGATGGCTAAAGGCGGCCGGGCTGACTGTGATCATGGGCGTGACCGCCCGCAGCCATCTGGCAGCCGGCATCGGATAGCACGCAGGGAACGTGCTCGAACTGAACGGTGGAGTGATGAATGCCGAAGCCGCAGAGAACTTCGTTGATGCGCTTCAAGATTCGTTCACTCGCGGAAGGCGGCATATCCTCGATCAGAACGTGAGAGCTAAGCGCATGCGTATGCGATCCAAGACTCCATATGTGCAGATCGTGTATATCCAGAACGCCGTCTAATTCGCCCAACGCGGCGCTTACGTCGGTGAGCTCGATCCCGCGTGGTAATCCTTCGAGCAGAATATTGAGAGATTCGCGGATGATGTCCCAGGCGGTATAGATAATCAGAAGGCCAAGAGCGATGGAAAGTACTGGATCAATATAGCTCCAGCCGGTGTAGAGCATGGCAATGGCGCCGAGTATGATGGCAACGGCGCCGAGCGCGTCTCCCATCATGTGAATAAATGCGGCGCGGATGTTGATGTCGCCTTTCTGGCCGCGATGCAGGGCGAGCATAATTGCGCCATTCAAGACGAGCGCCACAGCCGCAACCCATATCATCGTCCGCTCATTCACGGGCTGGGGGCGAATAATTCTGCCCGCGGCTTCCCAGAAAATCACCAGTGAAACGACGATCAAAGTGGAGGCGTTGAGGAACGCCGCTATGACCCCGGCGCGTTGATAGCCGTAGGTCTTGATTTCATTCGCGGGCTTACTCTGCAAATAAAGGCCGACCGCCGCAAGCAGTAGCGCGAGCGCATCGGTGAAATTATGCCCCGCATCGGAGAGTAGCGCCAGGCTTCCTGAGCGAAAGCCCGCAACGACTTCGAGCGCTGTAAACGCGAGCGTGGCAACCAAAGATACGCGCAGAATCCAGCCGGCGCCGTTGGCGTGCGAGTGGTGATGGTGAGGCAAGCGGTGGAAGAGCCTTCTGCTCCCACTTTACGACAAGAAGGCGCTCCAGGTTACGTGAGGCCTGCGCCGACGCCGATACGAAGGATGGGGATGGGCATGCTAGAATCCGAAGTTGATGCTGCAGGAGCTTGCTCTGGCGCTGCGTCTTCAGGCGCTTGATCGCAAGATCGCGAGTCTCGAGAACGAGATCGCGACACTTCCCAAACATATCGCGGAAATCGAAAAGAGGCTGGAAGCCCACGCGCGCCGATTGGAAGTGGATCGCTCCGCGCTGGCGGCGAACCAGCGCGATCGCAAGAAACTGGAAGGCGAAATCCAGGTTCATCAGCAAAAGGTCTCGAAATTGAAAGATCAGATGCTCGGCGCCAAAACGAATGAGCAATATAAGGCGTTCACGAGTGAGATCGGGTATGCCGATGCCGAGATCCGCAAAGCCGAAGATAAAATCCTCGACCTGATGGAGCAGTCTGAGCCGCTGGAGAAGAACGTCAAAGCGGCCGAAGTGAGCCTGAAGCAGGAACAGCAGCACGTCGAGGCGGAAAAAACGCATGCCCGCGAGCGCACTGCCGCCGATCGGAAAGAACTCGCCGAAGAGTATGCGGAGCGCAAGGCCGCTAGCGCCGAAATGGAGCCGAAGCTCTACAAAGAATACGAGAGAATCCGCAAGAAGACCAAGAACACCGTCATTGCCGATGCGACGGAAGGGCGGTGCGATGCCTGCCACATCGCGCTACGCCCTCAATTCTTCCAGGATCTGCGGCGCGGCGACCAGATCATGTTCTGCGAAAGCTGCGGACGAATTCTGACGTACAACCCCATCGTTGACGTTCCGAGCGACATAGCCGCCTCCGAGCAAACGGCCTGAAGACGCCGCGTCCGGCCCGCTGACGAATTTCCGGCAGCGAACCGAAAATCGACTTTGCTATCCTCTCCACTTCGGCCAGTGTTCTCCTGGGTGATCGCCCGGCAACGCACTGCGCGGCGGACGGCAATTTTCCGTCAGCGTTGACCAAGGGCCGCTTGGCTGCCAGGCTGGCTGGTCGGGAGGCGTTTAATGAGGGTCTTCGATAGTTCCGAGATTCGGAACGTAGCTTTGATCGGACATGGGCATTGCGGCAAGACGTCGCTCGCGGCCTCGCTTCTCTTTACCGCAGGCGCGACGGACCGGCACCTCAAGGCCGATGAAGGCAACACAATCACGGATTTCGATGAAGAGGAGATCGCCCGCAAGCTGAGTGTCACTTCCGCCCTGGCCGCGTTTGCGTGGCAAAAGACCAAAGTCAACCTCTTCGACACACCGGGCTATAACATTTTTTTGACCGACACACGGTCGGCTCTGGTGGCGGCCGACGCCGCGATGGTTCTGTTGGATGGCGTGGCAGGCGTCGAGGTCTCGACTGAAAAGGTCTGGCAATTTGCCGAAGAATTCAAGCTGCCTTGCGCCCTTGTCGTGAATAAACTCGACCGCGAGCGTTCGTCGTTCGAGCGTGTCCTGACGGGTGTGAATGAGACGTTCGGGCGGGCAGCGGTTCCGGTTCATATACCGTCCGGATCCGAAAAGAATTTTAACGGTGTTATCGACCTGATCCGGATGCGTTTGTATTCCTACAAGCCGGGCGGCGACGGAAAGGGCAAGGAAGGCGATATTCCGCAGGCGGAACAGGAAGCCGCCACAAAGGCGCATGAAGCGCTGGTCGAAATGATCGCCGAAGGGAACGATGAACTGCTGGAGGAGTTTTTCAACACGGGCACGCTGCCGGTCGAGCACATAGTGACCGGTCTTCAGCAAGCTGTTCGCGAACGCCGCATCTTCCCGGTGCTGTGCGCGGCGGCGTCTCAAAACATCGGAGCGGATCTGTTGCTGAACTTCGTCTCCGAGATTTTCCCTTCGCCGCTGCAACGCCCCGGAGTTCCGGCCATCCAGGATGGGGCCGAGACAACCAAGGCTATCGCTCCGCGAGACCCTTCATCCCTATTTGTGTTCAAGACCGCGGCCGATGCTTTTGCGGGGCGCGTCACGTACTTCAAAGTCATGTCGGGGACGGTAAAGGACGACATGCACCTTACGAACATGCGCTCCGGAGTGAGTGAGCGCCTGGCCCACATCGCAACTCCTTTCGGCAAAACGATGCAGCCGGTGACGGAGCTTCGCGCAGGCGATATCGGATTGGTGGCGAAGCTCAAAGAAACGCTGACTGCCGACACACTTTGCGAAAAGACCAACTGCGTGGTGTTTCGCGGTATCGAATTTGCCGAGCCGGCGATCGCCTATGCAATCTCCGCCAAAACGCGCAACGACGAGGACCGCCTCAGCACGGCGCTTGCGAAGATTCTGGAAGAAGACCGCTCGCTACGGTTCTATCGCGATTCATTGACAAAGGAATTCCTGCTGGCCGGGAACGGACAGCAGCACCTGGAAGTGGTAGTGAGCCGGCTAAAGAGGCGCTACGGCGTAGAGGTGGAACTGAAATCGCCGAAGATTCCTTATCGCGAAACAGTACGCGGCATTGCCAGCGTTCAGGGGCGGCACAAGAAACAGACCGGCGGCCACGGCCAGTTCGGAGATTGCTGGATCAAGTTGGAACCACTGCCCCGAGGCGAGAAATTCGAATTCGTAAACGATATTTTCGGTGGCTCGATTCCCCGGCAATACATTCCCGCTGTCGAAAAGGGAGTGATCGAAGCGGCGGAGCAAGGCTTCCTGGCCGGGTACCCCGTTACGGATTTCAGGGTCACCGTATACGACGGCTCCTATCATGATGTGGACTCGTCGGAAATGGCGTTCAAGCTGGCCGGGCGAAAAGCGTTTCGCGCGGCAATGCAGCAAGCGAAGCCGGCACTCCTAGAGCCGATCATGCACGTCGAGGTGGAAACGCCGGCCGATTTCGCCGGGGATCTCATGAGCGATTTCAACGGACGCCGTGGGCGAATCTCCGGTATGGACTTGAAGGGCCATATGCAAACGATTCGCGCGCAGGTGCCCATGTCGGAGATGCTCAACTATCAGAACGACCTTATCTCAAAGACGCAAGGTCGCGCTTCTTTCCACATGGAATTCGATCACTACGATTACGTGCCTGCGCAGCAGGCGGAGAAGATTATAGCCGCGGCGAAGGACCGGCTGCACGTCGAAGACGAAGAATAATCGCGCTTACTGGGCGAAAACGGCTTCGAACAACTGGCGCATTTTCGTTTGCAGTCCAAGCAACTCGGAGCTGAGCGAAGCGGCGCTCGGGTGTTCATTTGTCCAGCGGCTCATTAGCTCGGCGATCATCTCCCGTTCCGGCTCGGAGGCTGGCAGCTTTTCTTCGGCTCGCCCCGTCACGATCCGGACGGCGTGATCCAGAGAGCGGAAAAAAGTAGTCGCCTGAAGAAGAAACTCGGCGTCGGCGCGCTCGAGATGTCCCATTTTTTCGACTACATCAATGCGCTCCGGCGTATTCAGGCTGTTGTAGAACAGGCCGGCGCCTTTCAGGCGTAGATACATCAGGATGAAGTCCGCGTCGTAATATCCGCCATAACCGGCTTTGAGCGGGGTGAGCGCGCCTTGCTCGCGTTGCAGGCGCATGCGCATCTGGCGCAGGTCCTGCTTCGAGCGGCCGCTCTGTCCGTAGCGTCTCCAATCGACCTGCTGAAGCTCATTCAGAAACGAGATCGTGCGTTCCGCGTCGCCGGCGATCCCACGAGCCTTCATATACGCGATTCCTTCCCAAGCCTCGGCCTTCTTTGAGAAGTATTCGACATACTTGGATTCGGTCTGGACGAGCATCCCTTCGCGGCCATTGGGACGCAGCCGGGTATCGAGGGACAGAATCGCGCCACTGCCGGAATATGCCGTGAGTATGTCGATGAGGTGCTCGGCAACTCGCGTCCAGAATCGCTGCCGCCCCGCTTCCTGATCGGGAATGACGAACAGCAAGTCCGCGTCAGAGGCAAGATCGAACTCTCTCATGCCCAAGCGACCCAGGGCTACGACCATCATTTCGCTCTGCGGGTGCTCGAATGGTTTGGTGGGCGTCGCGTGAGTGCGGGCGTGCGCAAGTCCTCGCTCGAGAGCGATGCGATAGGCGCGGGCTATTACGAATTCCGCCAATGCCGACGTCCGATCCAGCGTCTGAAGAACAGTTTCAGGAAGACAGATGCTGGCGACCTGAATGCGGAACATCTCGCGCCGGAAGAAAAGCCTCAGTCCGTCAATATCGTTCAGCGGCGCGGCGAGGCCCTCAAACGCCCAGCGCTTTGCGGGATGATCGGTGGCGCGGCGGATCTCTTCGAGCAGCTCGGGATGACGAGTGAGCTGTTCGGAGAGGAAAGGGCTCAGCTCAAAAATCTGAACCACGTAATCCGCCAAGAGCGGATGCCCGTCCAACAGCCGAAGAGAAGCCGGGTCGTTTAGCAAGCCTTCCAGGAAGGCTGCCAGCGCTCCCTCGGATCGATGAACCCCGCGGGCCCGGAGGAGCTGGGACAAGGATGGAGCGGCTTGATCCAGTGACCGAAGCAGCTCATCCGAAATCCGAAGCTTGCCGCGGTCGTCCGCCGGTTTCGCAGGTAACTCCGTCGAGGAAAGCGCAGCGGACGGCGAGTAATAGAGCGGCCGCTGAGCATGTACGATGCGCTCATAAATGCCCTGGACGTTTTCAAGATGCCGATTCAGCTCGCGCAAAAGATAAGTGGAGGGGGCGATGTCGTTGGGCTCGGCTTGGAGCGAGGGCATCCTGCGCGCAATACGGTCGAGGTCTCGAAGATCTGAAGGGAGCGCGTGAGTTTGAAGATCGTTGTCATACTGCAGCCGATGTTCGAGATGCCGCAGGAACCGATAGGCCGCTACCAGGCGCGAATGCTCGGTAGTCGAGAGAAGATCCTTGTCGTACAGGCGAGCGAGAGCGAGCAGAGTTCCGCCATGCCGGACCCATGTCTCACGCCCGCCATGCAGCCGCTGCAGGCACTGCACCAGAAATTCAATATCGCGGATGCCGCCACGCGCCAGTTTGACATCTAAATCGCCTTTGCGCAGCCGCTTACTGGCGAGCCTCTCGGTTATCCGCTCCCGCGTGACGCTCATCGCTTCGATGGTCGAGAAATCGAGAGTCGTGGAATAAATCGAGGGCTCAACAAAATCCAGCAATGCCTGACCCAGGGCATCGTTTCCGGCGGCGACCCGGGCCTTGATGAGCATCTGCAGCTCCCAATCGCGCGCGCGCTTTGCGTAGTACTCTTTCGCGGCATCGAGAGAAATGGCAACCTCGCCCAGAGTCCCTTCCGGCCTTAGCCTTAAATCGATTCGATAACACACGCCCGCGGCCGTGTAGGTAGAAAGGAGGCGCGTGATTTCATTCGCAAGCTTCTTGAAGAATTCCTTGCTAGTGATGCTTTGTGGACCGGTTGTTTCTCCGTTTTCGCTGTAGAGAAACATCAGATCGATATCGGAGCTGTAGTTGAGCTCCCGACCGCCCAATTTACCCAGCGCAAGCACGGCGAAAGTGGAGGGTTCGTCCGCTCCGTGCGCGCCTCGCGCCGTTGGAGAGCCGTAACGCGATCCCAGATCCGCATTTACGGTTCTAAGAGCACAACCGAGTATCGCGTCGGCCAAATTCGAGATCTCTTCCGTGATATCGGCAAGTGTTCCGGCCGATAGGCTATCCCGCAAAACAATCCGGAACAATTCTTTGCGCCGGAATAGCGCAAGATTTAAGGCAATGGGAGAAGCTGTACCCTGCTGCTCGAGAAACGCATCCAAATGCCGCTGGCAATCCTCAAAAGTGAGCGGGCGATGAAAACACTGGACATCTGAGAGCCAATCCGGATGCCGAAGCAACTCTTCCGAGAGGAAGCGGCTGGAGCTGAAGATTGTAACCAGCCAACGCAAGCGCTCCTCGTCGCCGGCGAACGATTCAAACGTGTCCGGATGACGTGACGAGAACTCGCCGATATAGTGCGAGACACGCTCAGGATCGATCGAGTTGTCGATCAGATTCCGGATCTGACCAGTGAATTGATGCGTCTTGCCGTCCAGAACGGCTGAAACAGGCGAGGGAGAAGCGCGGCGGGGTTCGTTCACGGGAAGCGGCATAGTCCACGGAACAAGCGGCTTCCGAAAAGCCGCCTAGACAACCTGGTCTACGGCTTTGATTATATCTATGGTCTTGCTCCTAGCAAGTTGCCGCGAATAGGAACTGTCTTGCCGTGCCGGCAGGATTCATAAATTGCGATTACCACTTCGAGAGCGCGGTATCCTTCTTCGCCATTGACCGCGGGTTCGCGGCCAGTCCGGATCGCTTCGCCAAAATCCCGAAACTGCCGCTCGAAGGAGGCGAGGCTGATTGCCATCGGATCGGACGATCCGGAAGCGACATCGTGCTCGATGGGGGCGGGATCGGTGGAGTTGGCCTCCCCGTCATCCTGCACATCCCAGCCCGTTAGCCGGTCTCCCGAGATAATCGCAGTACCCTTGGTCCCGTGGATTTCAATCCGCTCGGTATAGCCTGGCCAAAAAGCGGTGGCGGCTTGGATAACGCCAGTCGCGGCGGAGGCATAGGAAAGCAGCGCGTTCACGATGTCTTCCGATTCGATCCGGTGCCGCGCGCCCAATTGCCAGATTCCATTCACGGCTGCCACCGGCCCCATGAGGTGAAGCAAAATGTCCACCTGGTGAATGGCCTGATTGATCAGCGCGCCTCCGCCTTCGGTTTGCCAACTCCCTTTAATCGGCCGGGAATAGTAGTCATCGCCGCGGAACCACTTCACATATGCATCGGCTTGCAGCAGCCTGCCAAGCCGTCCAGCGGCGAGCGCCCGCTTGAGGAAAAGCGTCGCATCGTCGAAACGATGCTGGCTCATGACGCCGAGCGTGATTCCAGCGCTTCGCGCAACGTCAATCATTTGTCTTGCCGTTTCGAGATTGGTCGCGATCGGCTTTTGTACCTGGACAGGCCGCTTCAGCTCGGCGCAAACTTGAACAGGCTCGAGGTGAAAATCGGGAAACGTGCAAACGTCCACGAAATCTAGGCCTGGATAGCGGCATAGGTCGCGAAAGTCCGCGACAAACTCGGCGCCCCATCGATTCGCAAACTCCCGCCCACGCGATTCAGTCTTGTTGGAGCAAGCGGCAACTTTAAATCCGATGTTTCGATAGGCCTGCGCGTGCTTGTTCGCGATGGCTCCCGTTCCGAGAATGCCTACTCTCATTCTTCAGAGACCATTTTCGTACAGACCGGGCGGCCATGCATGGTCAGTAAACCCATCCGAGCGTCATCTGATAAGTCCTCGGCGCCACAAAGTGCGTCCCGCTGAAAGTTGACAAGAAATTGTACAGAGCTTCTTCGTTGGTGATGTTCATCGCAGTGAATTTCAAAGTCGTTTTCAATTTTTCCTGGCGAAAGAGATTATCGATGCCGATAGCGGCATCGAACAGATTGCGTGGGGCGATGCGGGGAGGGTTGTGATCGGGATTATATGTGCCCGGCACCGGGATCGCGAGGCGTGTAGCTCCATAATCTCCCGAGCAGGATGTGATGGCGCGATAAACCGTCGCTAGCCGATTGCCGCAGTAGAATCCAATGGCGGCTTGCTCATCGGCAGTTAGGGCAAGCGCATCGGCCAAGTCGGTCACTGCGCCCGCAACTTCGCCGCTATCGAATCGCCACGTGAAGGCTGCCCACAGACCGTCTTTCCCGTGCTGATAACGCAAATAGGATGTTTGTTGCAAAGCTTGGTCATGGTCGATACGGAAGACACCGGTATCGAGGGGCGAATTGAAAATAATGCCGCCGACTTCGGGGCCGAAGAACCGTGCCCGCGTGTGACCGATGGTGGTGTATGCCTGGAATCCATGCAAGTTGGAAGTGGAGATACGCGCTGACACTCCGTCGATTTTCGATTGGCGCCACTCGATCGGGAAAGCGATCGGCGTGTTGAACAGAGTATCGAAATCGAAGGCATCTTTCGTGTACTTCCAGAAATAATCGCCTTCGACTTGCACGTACTTGCCGAACGCCTGCTGTAAGCCGGTGTCGTACTCGTTACGATGACCCGGGCGAAGCGACTGACTGCTATAGGCGCCGAAAACATTCGATGCCAGTCCGCCCGCGCCCGTAGTGCTCGATAGAACCAGGTTCTCGTTGTAAGGCGTTTCCATGGTGCGGTCGTATGAGGCTCGCAGAACTGTACCGGTCGGCTTGAACAGATAGGAGAGGCCGATACGCGGGTCCGCGAGGTTATCGTGGGAAATGCCGTCGTAATTATCGAATCGCAAGCCAAGAGTGAGCGTCAGGTTCTTGATGCC
>Ga0208480_1000056_pt1 | contig 44536 bp, 31 predicted proteins | sample NGESurshal092012_4_FD_184485 | JGI IMG/M metagenome (GOLD analysis project Ga0208480, IMG submission 184485) | Arctic peat soil microbial communities from Barrow, Alaska - NGEE Surface sample F53-1 shallow-092012 (SPAdes) | ecosystem: Environmental > Terrestrial > Soil > Wetlands > Peat ... | reverse complement strand
CGGGCCTCCTTGAGAACGTGAGCTTCGACACCCACAGCCTCTCGGTAGGCCCGGACCTCTTCCTAGATCACCGCGTTCGCAAGGTCCCCGGGCTCGTCATCTAGCTCCGGTTACACGTTCGTTGCGTACGCTGCCTCCGCTCTCAACCTAAGATCGGAACACGCACCAACGTTGACGAATTGATCGACGTGCCTGAGAAGGCGCGGGCCAACATCGCGTAAGCGAAAGGGACGGGACCGATGACCTCCATGAAATACGCAACGCGGGTGCTGCCAGCGCTTGCGGCAACGGCCGCGCTCGCAGGATGCGGATCCTCTAGCGGGAGCAAGACGGTAACGGCGGCCCAAGTGGCGACAAGCGTGACCCCCACGGTGACCGTGACCACTCCTGCTCCGAAGCCGAAGCCAGCGAAGACGGTGACGGTCACAAAGACGATCGCGGCGCCTACTCCGGCACCAAAGCCAGCGCCGACAACGACCGCCGCGCCCGCCTCGAACCTGACGACCTCGCAGCAGAACGCCGTTCAGGCCGCCCAAGACTATCTCTCCATCAGCGCCTTCTCCAAACAAGGACTGATCGACCAACTATCGTCCTCCGCCGGGGACGGGTACTCGGTTCAAGACGCCACCGTGGCCGTCAAAAGCTTGAAAGTGGACTGGACCGCACAAGCCGTGAAGTCAGCCAAGGACTACTTGCAGACGTCGTCATTCTCATGCCAGGGAATGACTGAGCAGCTCTCGTCCTCGGCCGGTGACAAGTACACGATCGCACAAGCGCAGGCCGCGGCGACCAAGGTCGGCCTCTGCTGACCTCCTCGCAGCCCCTCTGTGTCAAGCGCCGACCTCTGCGGCCGCGTGGCCGCTGACTCTGGCGGCGGAGCTGAGTCGTCCAGATCACCATAGGGAGTCGGCAGAACAGAACAGAGTCCGCGACAAATGCAGACCGGCAACGTTTGTCGACGCGCCGGAGAGTGTGCCTCCGTGTGGATCCGGGCGTCCCGCCCGACACCTTGCACGGTTATGCAAAAGGGACGATCAACGAGAGCGCGGGATGACCGGCTGATTTCAACTGTGTGCCTATGCGCTGGCGCCGCACGCAGCCACGAGCAAGCCCGCGACCGGGAGCCCTCGACTGCTCTCGGCAAGCCGTCCGTGAGCGCCGCCGCGGACGATCGCTTTGCTCAGTTCGATGTCGTCGGGCTCACGATGGCTTCGGCGACAAAGCGCTCGCCGAGCCAAGGGGCCGACGGCGGACATGCGCTTGCGGGTTTGCCCAGCAGCGGGCGCCGGTGGCGTTGATCGGCGGCGGATCGCTGCGGGTTCCTGGTCCTCCGTGGGTCGCGTAATCCGAGACCATCGAACCGAGTACTCCGACTTGGTCGGGCAGTCTATTCCGAATGGGTCGGTCGCTCGTGATAGCTTGACGGGATGGAGCTGTTCACGCGGGGCATCGAGAGCGAGCTGCGCGACATCCTGTCGGTCACTCGGGCGGCCGCGATCACCGGACCGCGGCAAGCTGGCAAGAGCACACTCGCCCGCCAGTTGCAGCTGGCTGGGGTAGTCCCGAACTACTTCACCCTCGACGATGAGGCAACGAGGACGGCGGCGCTCGCCGACCCCGACGGATTCGCGCTCTCGCTCCCCCGACCGGCCGTGATCGACGAGGTACAACGCGCACCCGATCTGATGCTGGCCGTCAAACAGATCCTTGACCAGGACCAGCGCCCCGGACAGTTCCTGCTGACCGGCTCAGCCGACCTCCTGACCGCCCGCGTGATCGCCGACGCGCTACCCGGGCGAGTGGAGTACGTCAACCTCTGGCCGCTCGCCCAGGCCGAGATCACCGGCAACCATCGGTCGGTGATCGACGCGCTGCTCGCAGGCGCCCCCCCACAGGTCACCGGCGCGCCAAAAGGTCGCCTCGCCAGCGCCGAGCTGGTCGTCGCCGGCGGGTTTCCCGACGCGCTGCCGAGGACCGCTCGACAGCGGACACGGTACTTCCGCTCCTATGTGCAGACGGTCGTCGGCCGCGATCTGCCGGCGATCGGCCAGATCCGCATCGACCCGGCCAAGCTCGAGCAGCTCCTGCGACTGCTCGCCGCCCGGACCAGCGCTCTCGCCAACTACTCGGCACTGGGCGCCGAGCTATCGCTCGACGACAAGACCGTCAAGGCACACATCGAGTTGCTGCGCCAGCTGTTCCTCGTCTACCGACTCCCGCCATGGTCGACGAACCTGGGCGCGCGGCAGGTCAAGACGCCCAAGCTGCTGCTCTCCGACAGCGGCATGGCCGCAGCGCTGATCGGCGTCGACACCGCGCGCTACGGCGCCCCCGAGCAAGGGACGCTCGCCGGCATGCTGCTGGAGACGTTCGTCGTCATGGAGCTCGCCAAACAGGCGACCTGGAGCGCCGCGCCGGTCGAGCTGTTCTTCTACCGCGATACCGAGAAGCGCGAAGTCGACATCGTGATCGAGTCGGCCGCCGGCGACGTCGTCGCGATCGAGACGAAAGCCGCGGCGAGCGCCACGAACCGAGACATCCGCGGCCTGGAATTGCTACGGGCGAAGCTCGGAGCCCGCTTCAAGGCCGGGGTCCTCGTCTACTCGGGCGAGCACACGCTGCCGCTGTCGGACCGCGTCTGGGCACTCCCACTCTCGGGGTTATGGCAGGCGCAGTAGGCGCGGACCTGCCAGCCGCGACATGACCGAGCTCGTCCGCGGGAGGGCTCTACCCATCGTTGAGGCCGGCGGGAACCTGGCTCGAGACGGAGCCCCGTGTACTTGTAAGCGATAGGTCAGGGGTTCGAGTCCCCTCTCCGGCTCTCCAAATACCCTGCAAATGTGCTGTTTTTGGGAGCCTGACGGAAGGCCGTTTCGCGGCCGGTGTGCTTATTTGGCTCAGTGTCCCATTCATTGGCCTTAACGATCCGGCGTGGCGAGACTGATGCCCCTGGATCGAGCGTTCCTGGGGGCGGGCCCGCCGACGAATCTCATGAGCCCGGCCCGCGCCAACGCGTGAAGCCTCCTGGTGGCCGGGTTCGCCGGGGCGACGACCAGCGAGGCGCACCCCTTCGGCTATTGCTTCGTTGCAATTGCGATCGTGAGCCCGGCGACATCGAGCTGAGCAAAGCCTGTCGTCCGCGGCGGCGCTCACGGCGGGCTTGCCGGGAGCAGCCGAGGCTCCCGCCGGGGCTTGGTCGTGACTTGGTGCGGCGCCGGCGCATAGGCCCGCGGTTGGGTCAGCCGGCCAATCTCGCGCTCTCGCTGATCGTCGTGCGAGAGCCCGCGGTCTTCGCACGAGACGGCCGGTTCCACGGATGCGACGAAGTGGACCGTCGCAGACCTCCCGCTGTGCGCACTGCGCAGGTCGGCTCAGCCAGTGAGGACCCCGAGTAGCTCAGGCCACCCCTCACTCGGCACCCGCCGAAGATTCGCCCGGAGCGCTCCCAGTGCCTTATCGGGAAGGCGCCCACGACGCAACTCATGATCGAGCCGACCACGGATCTCCGCTTCCGAACGCTGCGTCAGGGCGGCGCAGATCACTTCGGCCATCGCCTCGTCGGTCGTTGAGGCGAACTCCAGCATGACCACGGCGGAGTCTGCAGCTGCCTGTGCGGCGATGCGACGAACCGCCGGTCGCAGCGCGCTGGCGACGTCCTTGCTCGACCGCGTCAGCCCAATCTCGCTGCGTCCGGGACGTTCGAGCCACTTCATGAGCAGGGCAAGCGCCTCGGTCGCATCGTCATCGGCAAGATCGATCAGGCGGTCGGCAAGTAGCCCAGCACACTCCGGCGTCGAGGGGGCCGCGAGCGCCATCTCGAGGACTAGTTCGGCCGAGAACAGGTCGGGACGCTTGACCGCAATCGACAGCCGCGCCACCCGTGCACGATCGACGACGTGCGATTCCATCCCGTCCCGGGGCTTCAGCGCCGAGATCGCCTCGCGGGCAGGGAGCCGACCGGCGTTGGCGAGGCGCTCCGTGATCGACATGAGAGGCCAGAGTTGCTCGGTGGACGTCTGCCGGAGGTGCTGGCGCAGCCAGGCCATGTTCACGCCCGTCTCCAGTCCAGCGTCGATGAGGCTGTCGAGGATCCGCATCGCGGCGCGTCGCACCTTGGGGAGGTGGCTTTCGCTGCCCTCGTGCCATAGCCGCCCCAGCTCAGGCACACGGCGGTCGAGAATCTCGGGGCTGTGTCGCAACAACGCGCAGGCCAGTTCGGCGTCCTCAATATCCCGTGTCACGACAGCGAGATCAAGCGCGAGCGCTCCGGCGACCCCGATCCCGTCGGCCGCAAGCCGGCGCAACTCCCGCGACACGGCGGCGTTTAGCGCATCGCTCGGCTGCGTGTGACCGGCGAGCAGTTCCTCGAGCGCCTGTTTGGCTGCGCCGTGGCCGCCCACCGCCGCGCGAGCCAGATGCTCCCCCATCCGCTTGACGTCGAACCACGGTGTGGTGTCGCCCAGGCCCGGTGCTGTGGCCAGCTGAGCTGCGAACTGGCCTGGGGCAAGCGTCGTCCGCTCGAGTGCCTCGCGCAGCATCACGCCGACATCGAGTCTGCGGTCCCCTGGGCGAGGGGGCTCGGCCGCGTGCGCGCGAAGCGCGCTCCAAGCAGCGTGGCCGGTCGGAGATTGCGGGTTATCGAGGACCCTCGGAAGCAACCCCGAGACCCAGCCCCACCGTCGTGAGAGCGGAAGAGCCAGCAGCGCCGCGACGATGTCGACGTTTTCCGGGCTCGCCGCGAGGTAATGCCCGGCACCGCGCAGCTGGCAGAGACCGACGAAGCTGCTGTGGTTCTCAAGCTCGGCCAGCACCCGCCGCGGGTGCCTGGTCGTGTGGTGCCACTGGCGCTCCCAGAGCAGCCCGAACGCGTCCAGCAGCGGGTCCAGCCGCCAACGGTTCGAGACTGCTCCGACGGCATCGTGCAGGCGCTGCGCGGCGATCGCGGGGGCCGGAAGATAGTCGTTGGTGGCAAGGCCCTTGATAACGTCGTAAGCGGCTCGTGCCGAGATGTCACGGGTGCGCAGGACGCGAGCGGTCCAGTCGACCAGCAGTCCCCACGCGGCTTCATCGAGTGCCGGCTCGCCGTTGAGGCGTGCCGACTCGGCGGCCGACAGCACCGTCGCCGCCCACAGCCGGGCTTCCTTGGCGGCGACCTCAGGACGCTCGAGCAGTCCGCCGATGGCATCGACCTCGTGCAGCCAGGCGAGCGTCGCCTCCGGACTTCTCGGAGCGAGTCTCGCGAGCTGCACGAGCATGCCGGCCCGCTGGCGCGGAACGACCCGCCAGGCGGTCGCCAGGCGCGCCAGGATCGCGCCGATCCGCGACGCGGGTGCGCCCGGGCTGAGACGTACGAAGGCGGCCACGAGGTCGCGATCGGCGGTCTCTAAGAGCCGGTCGACGGCCTCGTCGAGCACGGTGCTCCCGCGTCGCCATGCCGCGTATGCATAGACACCGGACTGCTGTCGTGAGGAGTGGCTGCTAGTCAGCATTGCCAGGACCTCCTGTTCTGCCCGCGATGCAGTTCCGTCTTCGTGGCCGCTGGCGCGGACTAGGAGCTGCTCATGGACGGCCGCTAACAGCCCGTCGTTGGGACGCTCGGTGGCACGAGCGGAGAGCTGCTCAGGCCTCAGATCCCGAGCTTCGAGGAAGTCACGCGCTGTCGCGTACTCGAAGAACGTCTGGTGAAAGAAGGCGACGACGTCGGTATCGGCGTTGAGTAACCCTCGCTGACGCAGGCGGGGCACGTCCTCTGCCGTGCCGCCGAGGCGCTCTAGGGCGGTCTCGACTCCAGCCATGGGTTGCTCTGGGCCACCGAGCGCGAGCAGTGCTCGCGCGATGCGACGTGTCGCCTGGGAGACATCGTCCTTTGATCCGGGCTCGCCCGGCGGCGCGCCGGGGCGTAGGTCGCGACGGACGCGCCGGTCCCAGAACGCGTCGTAGAGGGTCGGGGTGTCGATCTCCTCCTCGAGGATCTGAAACGGCGCGTAGGTCTCAAACAGCATGCGCAGTCGCAACGGATGGTCGAGCAGAGCCCGCACCGGCCGCCCACGCGCGACCGCCGACATGACGTCGGAGACAGCCTCGCCGATCTCAGCACCTCCCGCCCGGTAATACCGCGTGATGTGGCGGCGAACCGCCTCTTCAAGCGCGTCTCCGTACCCGCCCAGCTCGACCCGTCGGGCGCCGAGGACTTCGTCGACCCCCTCTGCTTCCCTCGGCCTGCTGCTGACGATGAGCTGCGCGCCGGCATCGCCAAGCTCGGCGAGCATCAGGAGCAGCGAGATGCGCTCAGCGTCGTCGTGCAGGCGCGCGTCGGCGGTGTCGATCAGAAAGACGCATTTCCGATCGCCGCGTCGTGCCGCCGTTGCAGCCTCGACGAGATTCGAGGGAGATGGTCCCGGCCCAGGGCCGTCGTCGAGCCGGAGCAGCGTCGCCCGGACGAAGTAGGCATCGTGACCGTGCGCGTCGAGGAGGCCGTGCAGCCGCCACAGCAGACTCGTCTTGCCCGTTCCGGGCTCCCCAACGAGTAGCACGATTCCCCGTTCCCGGGCGATTGCGCTGACGATCACGTCCTCCTCGGGTCGGGCGACGTACAGTTCGTCGGAGAGACGCACTGTCCGCACGGAATCTGACGCGTCTTGGCGGTCGGGGCCGATCCGATCGGCGTCGTCCAGCGCGATCTGGCTCAGCCGACTGAGGCGCCGCTGCATGGCAGGAGATCCGACCGCGGGGATCCCCAGGAACTGCTCGCGTACGCCTGCCATCTCGGGGCTGTCGAGGATCACCATCAGTCGCTCGAGGTGGAAGAGGTCGAGTGGCACCGATACCGACTCGGCTAGCTTGTCTCGCTCGTCGAGCGCGAGCTCCTGGTTGGTGACGAAGACGATCCCGTCGGCGCCGTTGGCAGCGACCCCCGCGACGTCATCGACCAACTTCCGCCGTACGCGTGAGAAGCGCTGCTGCCCGCGGGGGAAGTAGGTCGCCATCACCCACCGTTCGTCGCCCTTGGTAGCGATCGCGTCCTTGCCCCCGTCGGGCCCGCCCAGCGGGTGACTCGGGTCCACCTCGGTGTAGCCCTCGGCGAGGAGGAGCTGCGACGCGAGTCGCTCGGAAGGACCTTGACCGTTGGTCCACGCCTGCAGCCGGTGCCACGTCTCGTCCCAACGTATCATCGCGCGAGCACATTCTCTACCAAAGTCTCGCCTGCGGCCGAGCAGAGCAACAGCGCCGCTGGGAGCTTGCCCGTGCTCCGTGGAACCTGGCAAGCGTCCGCCCACTGGGTGCGTTCAGGCGTGCGCAAGTGCAGCGGCCGACTCGGAATGCATCGATGTGGCGTGGTGGGCTGTCGTTGGCGCGAGAACGCGCGATGTGGGCCTCGACGGCGATCGCGAGCTTCGCGAGATCGTCAGCGCCGATCACGCGTCGGGACTGTTGCTCGGCTTCGAGCATCCCAGCGGCGGTCCAGCGCAGCGCCATGTTCCCGTTTTGCCAGCGCTTGACGTTGCGGTTGCGGCTCGAGCGTGCCGCTGCGGCGGTCGGCGCGATCGCCTGCGCCTCCGCTGGCGCGGTCCAGGCGATCACGTTGGCGACAACGCGATTGCTCTGTCACGGCGACCACCGCCGACGAGCGCAACACCGCCAATCCGATCGCGCGGAATTATGCGCGGCAAGGACGAATGCGATCGTCCGCTCTCGGACCGGCGGCGCGGTGCGAGGCACGATGCGCCGCCGTGCGGCGGCGGCGACCGTCGCGTGCAGGAGCGCGCCGCTCCTACTCCCGCCCGCTAGCGGTCTCGGCGTCGTCCCGGCTGTCGGGGTCCCGTGGGCGATCCGGAGGGCTCCTCTTGTCACCGGGCGAGAGGAGGACATCGGTCGCTCGCTGGATCAGGCTGCGGAACGTGGCTTCCCGGTAGCCGACGAGAAACGCGACAACCTCGTAGACGGCGCCGTTGGGCGTGGTGCCGTGGACGGCGGCGGCGTTGACGATGACCAGGAACATCAGCGCCCCCAATGAGCCCAGGAACGCTCCGACGAGCGGGCGTGCGTAGTGCCAGAGCGCAAAGTGCTCGTCCCAGTCGCGGCTGTGCTTGAACACGCCGGTCAGACTGATCAAGGTTCCCCCGACCGCTCCGTACCACGGGACCCCAACGGGGAGTTCGCCCAAGTGGGTCGGGAGTGCCCCCCGAACGCCGGCTGACACCTGGTAGATGACGAAGATGATCGCCAGCACGACGAGGTAGGCGGACTCCACGGCGAAGAACCAGGTGCGATCGGTTCGGAACCGGTTGTGCTGCATCGCCGGAACGTAACCGGCGGCAAGGACGACACCGCGCCGTGCGGTCGTGGGCGGAGCGCGCGGCGCGCGGACTCACTGCCCGAGACGGACTCCCCACAGGCTGGCCAGGCGGCGCAGCTCCGCTGGGTCACGGCGGGGAGCCCACGCCCGGCGCAGGGCGTAGCGATCGTTGTCGAGTCGCTCGAGCACGCACATGATCGCCGGATCGGATAGGACCCTCGGCCGACGCGCATCCGCCACCTCGCGGTCGAGCAGCCGCCGGAGCTCATCAGCGTGCGCGCGCGTGTAGTTCGAGACGATCCGCCAGACGGTCTCGAGGTCGACGTTGCCGTACGCGGGCAGGACGTCATCGAGCAGCTCGGTGCAGCCTGCGGCGCCCGGGGTGATCCTCTGCAGGCGCTCGAGCAGCCGTCGCCGCTCCGTGTCAGCCGACCGAGGACCCGACATCTGCACGCCAAGAAAGCCGAGCCGCCACAGCGTCTACCGTAGCCGCTTGCCCAGCAGCACGGCCAGTCGTCGCAGCGGCTCCACGTCGACGTCGGCCGGCCAGGCGCGAAGCAACCGATACGGATCGACATCGAGTCGCTCGAGCAGCATCAGGCCCTCCGGCTGGTAGAGGAGTGGGTTGGCGCGCGCATCACCTTCATGCCGGCTGTAGAGCTCGCTGATCTCCTCCTCGTGGCTGTCGAGAAACGGCGTGATCCGCTCCGCGACGATCCGCGGTGGCGGCTCGTCATAGAGCGCGGCCAACCGCGGCACAAGCAGCGCCGACAGTCCGCGGTCGCCCGCGCGGTTCGTGAATCGCAGGAGCAGTCGATCGAGCGCGGGCAGGATCGCGTCGAGGACTGCGAAGTCCGGGAGCTCATGCAGCTCAACGAGAAACTGCTCGATCTGGTCGTCGAAGATCTCGGCCAGTGCCGCGAGCCGGTACAGCCGCCTCGCGACCCCGTCGGGAACGTCGACCACCGCCTTGTAGAGCGAATCGTGAGCGGCGGTCGCCCACGCGCTCTCGGCCTTCGTGTGAATCTGAAGCTCGGCGGTGAGGCCCGCGAGGTCGGCCTCGGATTCGCTGACTGCCTGCGGTCGAAGCTGTGCCGAGTAGTGCAGGCCGAGATAGCCGATGCGTGCGGATCCGAGGACCTCGCGCTTGTCATCAGGGTCGCTGAGCTCGAGCACCTCCTCGCACGTCTGCACGACGCGCGCCCGATCCCGCGCGAACGGCAGGATCAGCCGTACCCCGGCCTTGTCGCCGATCGCCTGCATCGGCTCGGCGTACCCCTTGCGCAATGCCTTCTTCACGAACGAGTCCGGCTCCTTGGCGCGGGCGCTCACCTCGACGATGCGCAGGCCAGCGGCGTCGAGACGGCCTCGCAACAGGTCGTCAAGCCGCGCCGCTAGTCGCTCGTAGGTTGGGTAGACGGCGAGGTACTCCGATCGCAGATCCCCGTCCCCGCTCACCCGTCGACCTTCGAGACGTCGTCATCGATGATGATCCGGGCCGGAGCGTCGGCGGTCGCCTCCTCGACCGTGACCCGCTGCTCAATCTCCTCGGGTGATCCGGCGATCGTCAGGCGATGTGCAGTGATGATCCGCGTGCGCTTGAGGTGGTTCTTGATCAGGCCGATGTCCTTGTCGAACGCGGTCGTGGGCACTCCGCGCTCGGCCAGCGTCTGGTCATACCCAGCCTTGTGCTCGTCGCGGAGGAACTGCTCGGAGAACTCCGGTGCCGAGATCGTCGTTGCCGGAGCCAGCAGCGCCGCGGTCAGCGCGCGTCGATATTCGATCTTCTGCTCGGGATCGTCGAGCGTGTCGAAGTAGGCCGTCGCGGCGTCGTAGAACTCACGGGTCTGCCGGTCTGGGGCCGTGGCGAAGCCGCAGCCGAGGAACTTTAACAGCCAGAAATCGGCGAGGTCCGCGCCGAGGCCCGCGCCGCGCTGGTCGTCGCTGGCAAGCCCCTCGAGATCGAGCGGGCCGGCGCCGGTAGCGCGGAACAGCGCCGCCTTGAAGACGCGGTTGTCGTCGGTCAACGTCAGGTCGCCGAGGATCGTCGCCGAGAAGGTCTGGCGACCCTCGTCGGTGGTGATCGGATGCATCTGCATCGCCTCGTGATGCTGGAGCTTCAGCACCGCCACGCAGGGCTCGTCCACGAGCCGGCCGGTCACGATCGTCAGCAGCCCGGGGTTGTTGACCCGGTTCTGCGCGTTGTAGAGAGCGCGAGCCATTTCCTTCGAGGCGTCGACCAACGTGGTGGCGTCGGCGATCATCCCGGCGATCAGGGGGGGCAGCTGGGTGACGGGCCCGGGCAACGGAACGATCTCGAAAGATCGCTCAAGCAGCGACGCGTTGATCCGCTCTCCGAAGAAGTTGCGCCGGGTGGGATCCAGGTCGGGGATCGCGGCGTCGGAGAACGTGATCGCGGCGTCAGCCGACAGGGACCGGTCGCGCTTGGGCACCTGATGCACCACGACCTCGGAGATAGCCAGGTTTCGCAGGTTGATCGCCATTCTGGCGACAGTAGCTCGTGAGGCTGACGGATTGGACCTCGCTGAGCGGGCGACGCCGGTCGAGGGCCCACGCCTCACCCGTCATTTGTGCTGTTGACGGGCCACGGAGAGCTGATCAAGGCCGCGGGTGCCGGGGTGATCAGGCCGACGGCCTCGTGGCTGGATCGGCGCTATGAGCGCTGAGGCCGGCGCGGGCGCCCCCGTTCGCGCGTGGGGCTGCTCGATCGCCGACGCCGCCCGCTGAGCGCTGGCGCACGGCGCGCTCGTGAGTCTGGACGCCGAGGCGGCGGGCTCGCGCCGGGTGAGTTCATCGGCCGGTCGATCCGCATAATCAGGGCGTGCTCGTCGCACTCGATACGAACGCCTTCCACAGCGACGTCTACGGCACGCAGCCGCGGCTGAGCGGCATCGTCGACGGTCCCCTCAACCAAGCCGCGTTCGAGGTGTTCGTCCCCGAGGTCGTGATGCTCGAGCTCGACAAGCAGTTCGCTCAGCGCTCGAAGAAGGTGGTGCGGGAGATTCAACAAGGCCGTCGGCGCGCACAAGGGCGAGCTCGCGGCGCTGGGCATGGTCTGTTCCGGAGGGAATGACGGTCGACGCGGTCGCCGTCAGCGACTATCGCGAGCGCCTCGAGGAGCGCCTAGGTTGGCGGCGACGACCAACGCCTACACGTCCGGGCGGACGAGCGAGATGGTGTCGAGGGAGCCGACGGCGGGCGCGCACGACGATCGGCCCCGGTATACGGCCCCAGGTCATCTGAGTCGCACGGACGCCAGCGTTCAGCTTCTGCCAAGGAGTCCCTTGGACTCCGCGCACAGGACCGCGCCCAGGTCCCGCTCTGCGACCTTGCTGTTGCACGCCCAACAGTAGCGGCCGTGACGCCCGGAGTTGGCCAACACCTTCTCACGGAAGTGCTCGAGATCAACGTGCGAGCAGGCCTTGCGCTCAGTCTGAAGGTGCGCCACACGCTTCCCGCCCGAGCGGCTGGCGTCATCCAGGATTGCGATCGCTCCGCCTCGCGCAGCGCAGCCGAGGAACTCCGGCTCCGTGAGCAACCCCACTACGTCGGATGTATCCATACCCCCAGTCTCTCCCGCCTGCCCCGGACGCGCAACCACAGGAGCGTGGTGGGTTGAACCGACGCAACCGTCGACCTCGCACCGAAGGGAACCCGGCAGCAGCCGCGTAGGGGCATCGAGGTATCAAGGCCGGCCGGGACCGCTCTTGTTGGGGGCGGCATCGCAGAGGCGGGGGAGGTCGCGCAGCGCGGTGAGGACACCCGCGGTTGCGCGAACTCGATCGTCTCGCAGAGCATCGGCACGAACGGACCGCACCGACGCGGAGCGGTCCAGCGGGGCAGCGCGCCATTCCCCGCAGGGATCGGCGTCAGTCCGGTGGCTGCGCGACCTCCATCAGGTGCGTAACGGCTGCGCGCAGTTCCTCGCGCGAGACCTTGGTCTCGATCTCCTCTCAGATCAGCTCGAGCGGCAACTGCTCCTCCTGGTCGAGCGCGTCGAGGAGCACCCCGACCCGCCGCAGCACGCTTCCCGGCGTCCTGCGACAGGCGCGGGTAGCGGAGCAACTTCTCCTTGCGAGACTGCCACGCAGCGCGCGCGAGCAGGTCGTTGGTCATCAGCCCGTCGAACAACTCGAGCGCGTCATCGACCGTCCTCGCCTCGAGCGACTTGACCGTCGCGACGACGTCGCGAGTCGCCGAGGCTCGGGATGAGGGCGCAGCGCCGTCTCCTTCGCAGCCAATCCGTAGCGAGCGAGCGCCACGACCCGCCGTTTCCGGGATCACACTCAGATCGACGCCACCCAGCAGCTCGGCGACCTCCGATGCGCGTTCGAGAAGGCTCGCACCGTTCCGGGGCCCGGGCCCGGGGCCGGACGGCGTCGTCTCGGCCTTGCGCATGCGGTCAAGCTGAGAATCCCGCGAGCCGTCCGGGACGTCGAGGAGGCGCGTGAGAAGTCGCGCCCGCGCCGCCGGTGGTCGCGTTGGCGAGGTCGCCCCAGACGCGATGGTCGCCGCGTCCCGCTCCCGCGCGACGATTCTCGCGGCGTCGTGACGCCTGGCAGCAGGACACGCCGCTCGCGCAGCCATCGGGTCGCGTCGGTGGAGATCGCGTTCGGCCCTCGCCGGTCGTCCACGCCCCGGTCGTCGACCCAACGGCGACGGCGCGACGTACACGGTGTCGCCGACGCTCGACGTGGTAGATCCCCACGCCAGCGAACGCGGCCATCCGACACCGCGACAAGCTCGGCGGGCGAATCGCCTCAAACGCGGGAGCGGGAGACTACGCAGGGATGGCCGACTTCGACGTGTTCATGAGCTACGCGCATGCCGACCGCGAGCGGGTGCTCGCGCTGCGCGACGCGCTCGCCGCGGCAGGCCTCAAGGTTTGGCTCGATGAACAGGGAATCGACACGTTTGAGTCGATCAGCCTTGCGATCGAGCGTGGTCTCGCGCACAGCAGGGCGCTTCTGGCGTTCTACTCGGGCGCGTACCCCACCCGGCGGGCTTGTCAGTGGGAGCTGACCGCAGCGTTCCTCGCCGCTCAGCGCGCGGGCGGCGACCCGCGCCGCAGAGTGCTGGTCGTGCAACCAGAGCCAAGCGCCGACCACGTCGTTCCCGTCGAGCTACGCGACGCGCTGTTCGCAGCCGCGCCGCCGCGGGACGACCTCGAGGGGCACTCCGCGCTCGCGCGTCGCGTCGCGTCGCACGTGACCGAATTGGACGGCGTATTCGGGAACCTCGGCGTCGCGGACCGCTCGTCGTGGTCGGGACGTCGGCCTGTCGGCGCGGCAAGGTTCGTGGGACGCATGACGGACATGTGGGCGGTCCACTCGGCGCTTGCGGCGGGGGATGTCGGGCTAATCACCGGCGCCCGTGGAGATCCAGCGGTCAAGGTAGCGGGGATGGGCGGAATCGGCAAATCGATGCTGGCGCAGGAGTACGCGTTGCGCTTTGCAGCCGCGTACCCAGGCGGCGTGTTCTGGCTCCGCGCGCACGGTCACGACGACACCGGCGAGAACCTCGGCGCACAGGCCCGCGACGCCGAACGAGGCTTGCAACTCCTAGCGTTCGCACGCGACATCGGCATTGACACAGCTGGGCTTGCGCCCCAGGAGGTGCCCGGTGCGCTCGCCAGGGTTCTCGACACGCACGGCCAGCCCTTCCTATGGGTCGTCGACGACCTCCCCGGCGACCTCAACGCGGCTGGGCTTGACCGTTGGCTTGCACCGGGTCGCTGCGGTCGGACGCTGCTGACGACCCGGAGCCACGCCTACACGGGAATCGGAACCCAAATCAACCTCGGGGTGTTGAGTTCGCAAGAGGGACTCGACCTCCTCGCCAAGCATCGCGTTCCGGCAGGGCCTCATGACGAAGCTGCAGCGCGCGGTCTGGTGGAGGATCTCGGCCGCCACGCGCTCGCGCTAGACGTCGCCGGCGGCGCGCTACGCGCCGAGCGCGGTGTTCGCTCCTACGCCGAGTACCGGCAGGCGGTGGGGAATCCTGACGAGGATGAGCTTGAGCTCGCCGCCGAGTTGGCGGGGGAGCTGCCGGGCGGCCACGAGGCAAGCATCACTACCACGCTCGCACGCAGCATCTGGGGCCTCGACGATCCAGCCGTGGACTTCCTGCGCCTCGCGTCGCTGCTCGCTGTCGACTCGATCGCGGCGGATCTTGTGATCGAGGTGTTCGCAGTCACCGACGGACTCGAGAAGTCCGCGGCTCGCCGCCGCGCGGTCGCCGGGATGCAGGAGACCCACTCGGCGTCGCTCGCGACGATGAGCGCTGATGGCTCGCGGCAGGTGCACGCGCTCGTCTCGCGCACAATCGAGCGCCTCGACCGCACGCCCGCACGTGCCACCGCGATCGCCCAGGCCGCGACTCGAGCGCTCACACGCCGGCTGCAGACCTCCTCTGCTAGCCGGGTCTCAGCGGACGGAGCGACGCTAGCGCACGCCCGCCACCTCGCGAGTCCGCTACTTAGCCGCGACCAGGCCACACTCATGCACTTCGTCGCTGAGCACCATTTCTTCCGCGCTGATTACCGCACCGCTGGCCGCCTCCAAGAGCGCGTGCTCGACGCCTTCCGCAGGGTGCTCGGCGACGAGCATCCAGACACGTTGACGTCAATGAACAACCTCGCTGGTACGTTGGGCGAGCAGGGTGATCTGGCCAGCGCACGCGCTCTCCTAGAGCAGGTGTTGGCGGCCCTCCGACGCGTGCTCGGCGACGAGGACCCGGACACGCTGACCTCGATCAGCAACCTCGCCGCGACGGTCTACTTGCAGGGCGACCTCGCTGGCGCGCGCACGCTCCAGGAGCAGGCGCTGGCCGCCCGCCGGATGGTGCTCGGCGACGATCACCCCGACACCCTGATGTCGATGAACAACCTAGCCGCGACGCTGGGGGCTCAGGGCGACCGCACTGGCGCGCACGCGCTCCAAGAGAAGGTGCTGGTCGCTCGTCGCCTGTTGTTCGGCGACGAGCACCCCAGCACGCTGACCGCGATTATCAACGTCGCCGAGACGCTCTCAGCGCAGGGCGACCTGACGGGCGCGCGCGCCCTCCAGGAGCAGGCGCTGGACACCTACCGGCGGGTACTCGGCGACGAGCACCCCAATACGCTGACCGCGATGAACAACCTCGCCGGGACCCTTTCGGCGCAGGGCAATCTCCCCGGCGCACGTGCCCTCCAAGAGCAGGCGCTGGCCACCTGCCAGCGAGTGCTCGGGGACGAGCATCACCACACGCTGGGGTCGATGATCAACCTCGCCGAGACGCTCCGGACGCAGGGCAACCTAGCCGCCGCACGCGCCCTTCAAGAGCAGGCCCTTGAGGCGTCTCGGCGGCTACTCGGCGAGGTGCACCCCGCCACGCTGGCCTCGATGAACAACCTCGCCGGGACGCTCTGGGCGGTCGGCGACCTGGCGGGCGCACGCGCGCTCCAAGAGCAGACCCTTCAGGTGTCTCGGCGGCTACTCGGGGACGAGCACCCTGACACTCTGACCGCGATGAAGAACCTCGCTGCCACACTGCGGACGCAGAATCCATAGCCCCAGCGAGAATCGGCTCCATGGCGGATGCGCCAGGGGTGGAGGACGCCTTCCGGCCGTCGCAGACCCGTTTCTGAGACGGACGACGCCCCAAGCTCGGCGCCCGGCATCTGCCCGTCCGTAGCCCGTGTCCGAAAGCAGTCTCGAAGCGCCAGTTGTCGGCGCGTTTCGGGCCGCAGGGCCACGGTTGCATCCCCCTTCCTGTGCCAGACGCTGTCGTTTGCAGTGCCAGCGGCGCGTGCGCGGCACAGGGGGTCTGCTCGCCCTCGGGCTCGGCCATCGCGACGGCCGGCGAACGGATTTTCGGGTCGTGATCTCGCGCGCAGTGGGCCGATCCCGAAGCGAGCGTTCCTCGGTCACAACAGGCGCGACCGCTCTGGACGAACCTGCGGTGGTGTCAGCGTCGGCGCATCCGCGTGCGCGGGAAGCCGCGGAGAATCTCGGCCGATGATGAGCCGGGCACGCCAGCGATCGCCGTCGGAACCGCGCCATCCCATTCGCAGTCACAGGTGCGGTCGTTGAGCAGTTGCCTATTCGGTGGCGTTATGTATCGGCTCCGTGAAGCGAGTGGCCTGCCGCAGCGAGCCGCGGTCGGCCGGTTCGTCGGCGAATCTCATGAGTTGCCAGATCGCCTGTTCGTCGACGTATCGCCGGCGGTGGACCTGCTCATAGACGGAGAAGGTGAAGTGCGGCGTCGTGTGGCCGATCTGGTCGGCGATCCAGTTCTGGTCGCGTCCGGCAAGCGCCGCGAACGTAGCCCAGGTGCGGCGCAGCGAGTGCGGCGTGATCTCGGGGAGCTCGGCGAGACCCTGGTCGGCGCGTCGTTCGTTGGCTCTCGCGACCGAGGCGTCGAGGACGCCTGTGCGAATCCGCTGATCGCTTCGGCGACACCCGGTGGATCCGCCGAAGAAGTAGTCGTTCGGTCCCGTCGGGAGGCCGGCGGACGTTCGCTGCTCGGTGTATTCGAGGAGGACGTCGCGAAGGAAGAGCGACATCTCGACCTCGCGGATGCCCTTCTCGGTCTTCGCGTCCGACAGCTTGAAGCGCGCGCGGGCCAGGTCGACGTGCCAGCCGCGAAGCTCGCGAAGCTCGCTTATGCGAAAGCCGCCGAGGCCCAGAGCAGTGAGGATTGCACGACGTCCTCCCAGGTCTCGTGGCGCCGGGCGACCGAGGTGGTAGCAGACGGCCTGCGTCGTCAAGCCGACGGCCTCGGCGATCTGTGTGACCGTCTGACCCGCGGTCTTGAGGGCGTGGACCCGTCCTCGCGTCTCGCCGAACGGCTGCGCGTCGAGTTCGGCCGCAGCGTCGAGGAGGGCGTGAAACTCGTCGATCTCGAGGAACGTGCGCCGGGGCTTCACGCGCGGCAGGAAACGCTGGCCGCGTTCGCCAACGCGAACCGGGTTGCGCTCGATCAGCTCGTAGTCGACGGCCTGCTGGAGAATCTGGCCGAGCAGCTTCAGCATCGCGTTGATCGAGGTATTCGATAGTGGCCGGCGCCGGCGCTGATAGGTGCGGCCGCGGCGGTCGGTGACGCTCTCGATCAGTGGTCGGCCGCGCGCGGCCGCCTCCCGGATCGTGACGGCCTCCTCGTGGAGTTCGTCGCGGAAGCGGTCGACGAGCGCGACGTCGATCTCACCGAGCTCGACGCGCCCGAAGAATCGCTGGAGGTAGCCCAGCCGCCATTCGTAGTCGGCGATCGTGCGGCTTTGCACGCGGAGGCGCTTTGACCTCCACCAGCGCGCCGCGAAGGCCGAGAACCGCTCGTCGACATGCACGCCCAGGCTCGCCATCGCCGAAGCCCGCCGGTCTTCCTTGACGGCGAGCAAGGGAGGCACCCAGGTTCCGCGCTCGACTTGCTGGAGGATCTTCTCGAGCTCGAGTTCGGCGCGCCGACGATTCCAACCCTGCTCACTTGTCCCAAATGTGACGCGCTCCCGCGCCCCGAAAGCGTGGATGCGCGCCCGGAACGTCGTTGTCTTGCCGTCCTTCCACACGTACTCCTGCACCTCCCCGCGGTTCGGCCGAGGCATCAGTCCGCCGCCGTCAGAATTACGCGGCCCGTCTTCGCCGCCTGGCGAGGCCCGCCGGTCGGTGGCGGTGAGGCCGACCGGTCCACTACGAGCGACGCCCCCGGCGCGGGCCGGCCTCCGCCGGGCGCCCGCGGGGCCGTCGTCGGGTGGCTTCCAACGCGTCTCGCGCGGTTGCCAGGTCGAAGCGGATCCGGGCGCGTCGTCCGTTGCCGAGACGTATCGCGCCGAGCTGCGTCGCATGTTCGTAGACGTAGTCGACCGAGACGCCAAGCTGGCCGGCAAGCTCGCGGGCGTCGATGAGCGCAAACGTCGACGGCCGGTCGTCGCGGAGCAGCTCGACGGTTCGTCTGGCGACAGCTTCGACGTCCTCGGCGCTCAGCTGCACGGGAGCCTCCGCTGCTGGAATGCCGCGACTGGCCACACGACCGCACCGCATGGTGCACCCGGACGCGACATCTACGTCCCGTTCTCCATGAAGCCAAATTAGCAAATATACTCTTGGTGTGCAAAGTCTGTCCTTGCGTTGTCCGTCTGCTGATCAATCCGCCCACATCTCGCGAAGGGGACAACGACCGAAGGGTTGCTCAGCCAAGAGCTGCCGGCGCCACGCGTCCGCACTGGTCGCAGGCGTCCCATGCGCGGCGTAGTGTTCGGTGCGGCGGATGGCGAGACCACGCAAGCGCCGAGGCAGAGACGACGACGCGGATCAGCTCAACCTTTTGGATGCGTTGTGGGCTGAGCCTGAGAGGGAACGTGATGAACAGGTACGGGCATCTAGCGATGGAGCATTGGGCGAGGACCGACCCGGCTCGGTACGCGACGATCGAGGATCCGGAGACGTTCTTCGCGGATCTGGGGGCGCAGGCGGAGGCGCAGATCCAGGAGCTGGCCGACTCTTTAGCGGGTCGGGACCATCCTGGGGAGGAGTACGTGGCGAAGGTGGGTCGCCTGAACGTGGCGCGACTGCGGGCCGAGGAAGCGGTCTTGACGGACTTGGTGTGGATTCCTGGGCAGGAGGAGGACGAGGCGCCGGCGACGGACTGGGTGACGACGACGATGCGCGAGAGCCACACGGCGCTGTTCGAGGACGAGGACGAGGACTTGCCGAAGCGCTGACGTTTCGGCCGGGCAGCCAAGAGGATCTGGCGCCGTCGGGTCAACGCGCTCGAGTGACTGCCAACCTCGCCGCGCTGCGCGTCCTGCGCGCGGTAGAGACAGACCAGCGCCCGGCAACGGCTGGCGAGCAGCGAGTGCTTGCGCGGTGGTCGAGCTGGGGCGCCGTCCCGGAAATTTTCGACGAGGGCCGCGCGGAGTGGGCGAAGGAGCGCGACCAGCTGCGCGAGCTCGTCGACGGCGATGCGTTCGCGGCGGCGCGCAGGACGACGATCAACGCGCATTTCACTGACCCGGCGTACGTGCGGGCGATCTGGAGCGCCGTCGAGGACCTCGGGTTCGACGGTGGGCGGGTGCTTGAGCCCGGCGCCGGAGCCGGTGCGTTCATCGGCCTGGCGCCGGCCGGGGCGCAGATGACGGGTGTCGAGCTCGACCCGACGACCGCGGCGATCGCGAGGGCGCTCTACCCGCTGGCGGTGATTCGCGCAGAGTCATTCGCGCAAACGCCGTACCGAGCGGGCCATTTCGATCTGACTGTGGGGAACGTGCCGTTCGCCGACGTGCGGCTGCATGATCCGCGCCACAACCGCGGCGGCCACTCGCTGCACAACCACTTCATCGTCAAGTCGCTCGCGCTGACGCGGCCGGGCGGCCTGGTGGCGGTACTCTCGAGCCGGTACACGCTCGACGCAGCGAACCCGGCGGCCAGGCGGGAGATGAACGCGATGGCGGACCTCGTCGGCGCGGTGCGGCTCCCGAGCGGAGCGCACCAGCGCGCGGCAGGCACGAAGGTCATCACCGACGTGTTGATCCTGCGCCGCCGCGAGCCGGGGGCAGCGGTCGCGTCATCGGCGTGGGAGCAGACGCGGCCGATCGAGATCGACGGTCAGCAGGTCCGCGTCAACGGCTACTTCCACGACCACCCGGGGCACGTTCTGGGCACGCTGGGCGTCGGGTCGGGGCAGTATGCGAGCGCCGCGTTGCTCGTCGAGCCCGACGGCCGGGACGTCGCCGACGCCCTGGCCGGCGTGTTGAGCGAGATCACGGGCCGCGCGGAGCGTGAAGGGCAGACGATGACGCGGCGCAGCGCAGCCGAGCGGGGAGCGGCGCCCGCGGCGCCCGAGCCGGCCACGGGCCTGTGGGACGGGCACCTGACCGCCCACGCCGATGGGCGCTTCACCCGAGTCATCGACGGCGAACACGCGCCGCTGGCCGTGGCCCCTGGACAGCGGGCCGAGCTGCGGGCGCTGCTGGGTTTGCGCGACGGGGCGAAGGAGCTGCTGAGCGCCGAGGCGGCCAGCCTCGAGGACACAGACGCGATCGCGGACCTGCGCGGGGATCTCCGCAGCCGCTACGACGCGTACGCCGCCCGCTACGGGCCCGTCAATCGCTTCACGCTCTACCCGACGGGCCGGCGGGACTCCGAGACCGGCGAGCCACGGGTGGGGCGCCGGCGGCCGGCGGTGATGCTGACCCTGCGCTCGGACCCGTTCGCGCCGCTGATCAGCGCCCTGGAGAGCTTCGACGACGCGACGCAGACCGCGGTGCCCGCGACGATGCTCTCGCAACGCACGCTCGTCGCGCGCACGCCGGTGCTCGGTGTCGACACGGCCGGCGAGGCGCTCGCGGTCAGCCTCGAGGCGGACGGCCGCGTCGACCTGGCGCACATCGCCGATCTGCTGGGCACCGAGCCCGAGAATGCACGTGCCGCGCTCGGCGAGCTGGTGTACGACGACCCGACGCTCGAGCGGCTCGTCCCCGCCGCCGAGTACCTGTCGGGCAACGTGCGGGAGAAGCTCGATGCGGCCCGCGAGGCGGCGATCCGGCGGCCCGAGCTCGCGGTCAACGTGACCGCGCTGGAGGCCGCGGTGCCCGCGGACCTCGGGATCGAGGACGTGCAGGCCCGCTTGGGTGCCGCGTGGATCGACGCGGTCACCCACCAGGAGTTCCTGCGGGAGATCCTGCGCGATCAGTCGCTCGCAGTCGAGCACCCGGGCGGCGCGGTGTGGGGTGTGCGCGGCAACAACACGTCGGTGGCCGCGACGAGTGAGTGGGGGACCCCGCGGATGCCGGCGCCCGCGATCGCCAAGTCGACGCTCGAGCAGCGCCCGATCCAAGTCACCGACGAGACGGTGGACGGCAAGCGCGTCGTGAACCCCGTGGAGACGGCGGCCGCGGTGGAGAAGGCCGAGGCGCTGCAGGAGCGCTTCGGCGAGTGGGTGTGGGAGGACCCCGACCGCGCCGCGCGGCTACTGACCGAGTACAACCGGCGGTTCAACTCGCTTGTGCTGCGCGACTACACGGCCGAGGGGCAGCGGCTGACGCTGCCGGGGATGGCGCGGACGCTCTCGCCGCACCCGCACCAGCGGGCCGCTGTCGCGCGGATGCTCAACGAGCCCGCGGTCGGACTGTTCCACCAGGTTGGGGCGGGCAAGACGCTTGAGATGGTCGTCGGCTGCATGGAGCTGAGGCGGCTGGGGATGGTGTCCAAGCCGGCGGTCGTGGTGCCCAACCACATGCTCGAGCAGTTCTCCAGGGAGTGGCTTCAGCTCTACCCGCGGACACGGCTGCTTGCCGCCGGCTCGGAGGATCTCGCCGGCGAGAAGCGCCGCGCGTTCGTGGCCAGGGTGGCCACCAACGACTGGGATGCGGTGCTGATCACGCGCTCCGCGTTCGAGCGGGTGCCGATCTCCCCGCAGGTAGAGGCCGAGTACATCCAGCGCGAGTGTGAGCAGCTGCGCGTGATGCTGGCCAACGCCCGGGCCGGCCAGGGCCTGACCGTCAAGCGGCTGGAGAAGGCGCTGCTGCGCCAACAGGCGGGCCTCGAAAAGCGCCTCGACGGCGCGGTCGATCCGGGCATCACCTTCGAGCAGACGGGCATCGACTACCTGATCGTCGACGAGCTCCACGACTACAAGAACCTCCGCACGCAGTCGAACATCAGAGATGCCGCGATCGACGGCTCGCACCGCGCGAGCGACCTGCACCTGAAGACGGAGTACCTGCGGGGACGCCACGGCCATCGCGTCATCACCGGTGCGACGGCGACGCCGATCGCCAACTCGGTGACGGAGGCGCACGTAATGGCGCGCTACCTGCGACCAGACCTGCTCGCCGAGGCGGGCGTGCTCGACTTCGACGCGTGGGCCGCGACGTTCGGCCAGACCGTCACCGAGATCGAGATGGCGCCGACCGGCGGCGGCCAGTACCGCATGAACACGCGTTTCGCGCGATTCCAGAACGTGCCCGAGATGCTACGCATGTGGCACGTCTTCGCCGACGTCAAGACGGCCCGCGACCTGGATCTCCCGACACCGAACCTGTGGGCGCGGCAGGACGGCCAGCGGCTCCCAGAGACGGTCCTCATCCCCGGCTCCCCGGAGATCGCCGCGTACGTGCTCGAGCTCGGCGAGCGCGCCGAGGCAGTGCGGGCCAGGACGGTCACCCCCGACGAGGACAACATGCTGAAGATCTCCGGCGACGGGCGCAAAGCAGCGCTCGACATGCGCCTGATCGCCGGCGAGCCGGCGTCGAGTGAGAGCAAGCTCGACACGGCCGCGCTACGGATCGCGGGCATCTGGCGCGAGCACCGCGACCGGGAGTACCGCGACCCCGAGAGCGGCGAGGCCTCACCCAACCGCGGGTCGCTTCAGATCGTGTTCTGCGACCTGGGCACCCCGCGCGCGGAGTGGAACGCCTACGACGAGCTCCGTGACCAACTCGCCGAGCACGGCGTCCCCCGCGACCAGGTGCGCTTCATCCACGACGCCGGCACCACAGCGGAGAAAGCCAGACTGTTCGCCGCGGCACGCTCGGGCCAGATCGCTGTCCTGATCGGGTCGACGCAGAAGATGGGCGTCGGCACCAACATCCAGGCGCGGGCCGTCGCGCTGCACCACATCGACTGTCCGTGGCGGCCGGCGGACATCGAGCAGCGCGAGGGCCGCATCCTGCGCCAGGGCAACCAGAACCAGGAGGTCGGCGTCTACCGCTACGTCGTCGAGGGCAGCTTCGACGCCTACAGCTGGCAGACCGTCGAGCGCAAAGCCAGGTTCATCGAGCAGATCATGCGCGGCCGCCTCGACGTCCGCGAGATCGACGACATCGGCGACAGCGCCCTCTCGTTCGCGGAGGTCAAAGCGCTCGCCTCGGGCGACCCGCTGATCCTCGAGAAGGCCACGGCCGACGCCGAGCGCACCCGCCTGGAACGCCTGGAGCGCGCCTACCAGCACGGCCAGCACGCGCTCACGCGAACGCTGAGCGGTGCCGAGCGCCGCGTCGAGACGACCACACGCGACATCGCCGCGGTGAGCGCGGCGCTCGAGGTCCGCCGCGACACGCGCGGCGACGCGTTCCGGATGACGATCGCCGGTCGCGGCACGGCCGAGCGGGCGCAGGCGGCGCGGATGATCGAGGCGTGGACTGCGGCGAATGTGCCCGACGCGATCCCCTACGGCCGGACTGACCTTCTGCTCGGGCAGGTCGGCGAGCTCGGCGGATTCCCGATCGACGCGTCGCTACGAACGACGCTCACACCAACGCCGCGGCTCGAGCTAACCCTGCGCGGCGTACCCGGGCAGCCCGCGACACAGACCCTCGACCTGGTGCGCCTTGACGCGACGACGCTCGTGCGCCAACTCGAGCACCGCATCGGCGATCTGCCGGGCCTGCGGCAGCGAATACAGGCGGACCAGCTCGCCGCCGACGACGATGTTGCGCGCGCCCGCGACGGCCTGGCGCAGCCCTTCAAACACACCGAAGCGCTCGCGGCCGCTCGCGAGCGCTCGATCGCGATCACAGCCGAGATGGCCAAGCGCGAAGCGCCGAGCAGCGCCGCCGACGTCGAAAGCTCAAACGTCCGGCCCGAGTCAGCCGCTCACCTCGCGAGCATCGAATCCGGCGCTGACGGCAACAGCCACTCGCTCCGCGGCTTGGGTCCTGGGCGCCCGCCGCATGTCCCAGATCGCGTCTCGAGATGGCGCCGCACACTCGGTGACGAGCGAACAGCCGGCCTCGCAGCGCGAGCCCATCAGCTACGTCCAACGCTCGCAGCGCTCACCGACGAACAGCTAGCCAGCGACGCCGCGCGTCTGGCACCAATCGCGCACGCATTCGACACCGCCGGCGCCATTGACGCCGCCCGCTGCGAACGGGAAGGCGATCTCGCGCGGGCGCGCGCAGACGAAGCTCGGGCGGCGGCCGAGGCGTTGCGCACTGAGGCCGCCCGGACACGCGGTCACAGCGGACGGCCGAAGCGTCAACGGCTTGAGCAGACGGCGAACGTGCAAGCGCGCATCGCCCGCGTCGAGGAGGCGGTCTCCGAACGCCACGCGGCAGCGCTCGGTCGGCTCGACAGCGACGGGCGCCACCCTGACCAGTGGATCGCCACGAGCGGCGAAGCCGCCGCTCGCTGGCTCGCGACACAGAGCGAGCTCGACGACCGCCATGAGCGCCGGGTCGCCGCAGCGGGCGAGCTTGCCGTGACGGCGCCGCCCGCCCACATCCGCGAGCAGATCGGCGATCCGCCAGAGCGGGGCGCGCCCGAACGGGCCGAGTGGGAGGCGCTCTGCCGCGAGCTCGAACGGGAACGCCTGGAGCGCGGGCGCGACAGCAGCGACGGCCTCCCAGCACGCGCCGACGCGCGCACGCAGCGCCACCGCGACCGCCGCATCAACGCGCTGCGTGAGGCCCGCGACCTACCCGCCCTGGGTAACACGCCGGCTCGTGAACACGGAGGGATCGAACTGTGACTCGGCGTCAACCCAAGTCGAGCTGCTGCACGTCGCGTTCCCGCGCCAGTTGTTCGCGGGCACGGTCGTAGTCGCGGCGCTGGTCGCCGCTCGCGGGCCGCGGGCCGAGCGCGTCGATGGCGTCCGCGTCGATCTCATACTGGATTCGGTAGCGGGCGAGTGTCCGGGAGGCGCGATCCCAACGCTCGGCGGCTGACCGGCGAACCGGGCGTTCGCCGAGCGCGTCCCGCACCCAGGGCGGCGACTGGGTGAGCTCGCGTTGCACGAGCCGGTCGAGCAGCCGGGCGTGTTCGCTTCGTGTCTCGTCGATCGCGCTGAACAGGCCGTCGCGTTCGGTCCGGACGGGTTCGACGTCGCCGAGTTGCCTGGCGAGCGTTGCGCGTGCGGTGAGCGTCCGCTCGAGCTGAACATCGAGACCCCCCAGTGTCGAGGAGAGCCGTGTCCGCTCGGCGAGGTGCGGATCCTCGCTGCGCCCGAAGCGGCGCGCGCGTGGCGTCGGCAGTCGTTCAAGTCCGGCGCGGACCTTGTCGCGCCGCGCGGTCAAGTCGCGGGCTTCGCGATCGAGCTCGTCGAGTCGGTCGAGGTCGCGCGTCGGGAGCGCAGCGAGCTGCGCGCGCAGCTGCCCGAGCTGCTCGCGAAGGTCCGTGAGCGATGTTCGCGGCGAGCCGGGAGTCGGAGATTCGGCGCGCCGGGCAGGCTGTTCCTGCAGCGGCTCGTAGTCGACATCCGTCTGGGGGGCCAGCTGTGGGTCATCGGCGCGGCCCGGCGTCGCGATCTGGTCGATCGCGAGGTCCTCGTCGTCTCGCTCCAGCATCCGTTGAGCAACGCGCGGAAGCACCTTTTCCGGCTCGTGCCGCTCGGTTGGCACCGCGGGTCCGATGTCCTCGCGCTCGCCCGGGTCGGGGGCCGCGTCGCGAACAAGCAGCCGTGTCTCGCCGCGGGCCCGCGACAGCGCTGTGTAGGACCAGCCCCGCGTCAATTCGCCGACGCTCGCGACGACGATCGCCCGCTCCACGGTGGCGCCCTGCACCCCGTGGCCGGTCATGGCGTACGCATGCTCGACGTGCTCGGCGACGTACGCGGCCGGCAATTCCCGGATCGTGTGCGCGTCGGTCTCAAGGACCAGGCGCCGCAGGTCGATGTGGCGGACCGTGCCGCGCGTACCGTTGTCGACATCGAGATCACGCTCGTTGCTGCGGCAAATCACGCGATCGCCGACCGCGACGGTAACGGGCCCATAGGTACGGTCGTCGCCGAGTACCCCGGCGTCGCGGCGACGTTTGCGGGCGAGGTCGTTGAGCGCGCGGCGTGTCTCGTTGCTGCGCGCGATCAGGACGCTCTGCTCGATACCGTGCTCCTCGACCCCGGCGGCCCACTCGGCGACGGCCTGGCCGAGCACGCCGCTGTCGTCGTGCAGGACTTCGATGCGTCCCGCGTCCGTGGCCCAGTCGATCCAGCGCTGGGGGTTGCCGTCGTGCAGCGCGGCGAGCGCGCGGCGCTCAGCCGGGTCGCGTTGGCGCATCACCTCAGTGAGCTTCACTGCGCCGAGTCGCTCGCCGATCGCGCGCAGCCAGCCACCGGCCTGAACCGACGGAAGCTGGCCGGGATCGCCGATCGCGATTACCTTCGCGCCGACCTGGGCGGCGTGCGCAAGCAGTCGCTCGCTCTGGCGCGTCGACGCCATCCCAGCCTCGTCGAAAATGACGACGCAACGATCCGGCAGCGACTGCCCGTTGGCGATCGACAGGAGGCGGCTGTCGAGTGTCCGCGCCACGATCCCGGCCTGCTCGGCGAGCTCCCTGGCGGCTCGAGCGGACGGCGCGACACCGATCACCGCGTAGCCGGCGTTCTCGTAGACCTCGCGCAGCACCCCGGCGGTGTAGGTCTTGCCGGTGCCGGCGAGTGCCTCGATCACGTCGAGACCGTTGCCCGAGCCGACGACCGCCCGCACCGCGCGGGCCTGACCGGAGTTAAGCGTCCGAGACGACCCGCCCACGGCGTCGACAACCGCGGCATCGGAGAGTCGCCCGGCGCCCTCACCCGCGCGACCTATGGCGGAGTCGATCAGCGCCTTTTCGCGCGCGACGAGATCCGCGCTCGTCAGCGTCGCGCTCGTCGTCTCAAGGACGTCGTCTCGGCCGGAGAAGCGCTCGCCGAGTTCGCGCACGACGTCGACCCGGGCACCTTGCGCTGCGGACTGAGCGAACGCGCGGAGCACGCTCGCGCCGTCGAACGTGTTCGCCAGCTCAGTCAAGCCAGCCGGCCCGACAAGCACGTCGCCGAGCTCACCCTCCCCAAGCGCACGCCCCTCACACTCGAGTGCGCCGTCAACGGCGACCGCGCCGCTACTCAGCCGCTTTTCGCCGGCCGCAACGACCTGGTCGACGAGCTCCCGATCGAGGCCATGCTCGGCGGCTCGAGCGGTCGCATCCTCGCGCCAGGTGTGCGTCTCCACGTCGTATTCCTTGCGGCTACGCGTCGCGATCGTGCCCCACGTCGAGCGCTCCGCCTTCGTCAACTCGCGGCCCAGCTCCGCCTCCTTAGCGTCGATCGCGGCCTGCACCTGCGCGCGACGCTGCGAGAACACGCCGAGCACCTCGATGGGCACCCGATCAAGCTCGGCGGCACCCTTCACCACCGGTCCCCATTCGAGACCGAGGCGATCACGCACCGCGGACCGCAGATGCGCCTGGTAGAGGTAGCCCGCCGTCCTCGCCGCACGGTAAATCGACGGATGATGCAGCGCCGTGAACCGACCGTCCTCCCCACGCGCCAGGTTCGCGGCAACGACGTGAGTGTGGAGTTGAGGATCCAGCGCCCGGCTCATCCGGTGGCGGTAGGCAGCAGCGATCAGACCGCCGGCGTGCTCAAACCGCGCTCCCCCCTTTCCGCGGCGCACGAACACGGCCTCGTCCTCGAGGTAGCCGAGCGCCGCGCGGACCGCCTCCTCGTGGCAGTCGACGAGCGCCGCGGAGACCTCGGCCGGAGCGACGGCGAACAGCACGCTGACCGACTTCGGCGCCGAAAACGTCAGGTCGAGCGCCGCGACCGCGGGTTGGCTGGTGCTCGAGCGCAAGCTCGTCTCGGGTTCACGTGGGTCGCGGCCCTCGAGCAACGCGCTGAACTGGCCGGCCTCCACCCGGCCCTCCAAACCGAGCTCCGCCGCGCCTGCCCCGGCCCATTCGCCGTTGGCCTCCCCGCGGCCGCTGTAGTAGTCGTCACGGCCTTCGGCAACCTGCTTCTCGTAGTAGGCCTGCTGCCCTAGGGCCAGCTTCCCGATCGACAACATCGAGGCCAAACTAGCACAACAACACCCTTTGGGTGATACTGTCTGAGCCGTGGCCGTGGGCCCCTAGTTCCGAGCCGTTTCGCGTCGCGGAGGCCAACGGCTCAGGGACCGTTCCGGGTTCTACCGGCGGGCGGCAGCTTCGGGAGAGAGCCTTGCGATCCGCGCTCGTGGGTTGTCGCGGGTGCTGGTCCGAGCCGCTGTGAGCGGTCGCGAAGCGTCGTTGCGGGCGTGGACCGACCGGCGGTCGGAGCGCCGCCGGAGGGCCGAATCGCTGTCTCGCGCTCGCAACGGCACGTCGCGGCGGTCGGGACATCCCCGTTTCGGCTGCCTTGACGACCTGGCCGTCAGGACGCTCAGTGCGTCTTGTGGTTTGAGCACGAGATGCCGACGAGCCAGGGGGGCGGGATCGCTCCGGGCGGCTGGGACGATTGCCGGAGGAAGTGAGCGGAGGCCAGCGACAGCCGCAGCGGCGGCGAACCGTGTCGCCTGATGTGCCAAGCCGTTCCGCCTCGCCACGCGGCGACGCCGATCACGATGAAGAACGCGGCGTAGCCGTAGGCGTTCTCGATGCCGACCATGAAGCCGATCCAGCAGAACGTCATCCCGGACGTGCGGGCGATCGCAGGGCCGAAGCGCCAGGCGACCCAGGCAGCGGCCACGAGCAGTCCGCCGCACCAGACGATCGGTGCGAGTCCGCCGGAATGGCCGGCGCCGGCAACGGCGGGGAGGCTCTGCTGGTTGTTCGGGATGCCGATGATCGACCTATTTCAGCACGGCGTGCGGACTGAATAATGCTCCGCCCCGACATTGCTCGTCGTGCCCAGCCATCGCACAACGCGCCGTATTTGTCGTGTTTGGCGGGACCTGCTTCGGGGAAGGCTTGTTGCGTGGCGGCATCGCGTACAGCGGACCTTGATCCAGAAGTAATTCACGAGCGTGCGCGGGCTTTGCTGGATGCTCGAGCCGCCGCAATCCTGCCGCTCGCGGCAGCTCGGCGGTCACGGCATGCGAAGCGTGCCGAGCTCGAAGCGGCAGAGCGCACCGAGGTTGACGCGTACCGCGAAGCGGAGCGCGCCGGGTGGACCCCACAGGAACTCAAGGAGCTCGGATTCGAGGCACCCGAGAAGCGGCCACGCGGGCGGCCGCGACGCTCGCAACCTGCTCCGGTGCGGCGGGCTACACCACAGGCGGCCGCGGTCGAGGCGCGGCCTGGGGGCGGCGACGCGGCCGACGGCGACGACTGACGCCCGCGACGTCGGGGCCTGGCCTCGTATCGTCGTGGCGCAAGCGTCGGACCACCTCTCGCTGGCGCTGGCTCAGGAGACAGGGCATGCCGTGGTGGTTGCGGCTCAAGGGTTCCCCGCGGTTGCGCCATTCGTGGTTTACGTCCGCTCGGGAGTGCTGGCCGGTGTCGTGCCACGGACGTTTGCTGTGCCGATTTCAGGCGCGTTCGCTGCGGGGTTCGCTGCGTGTCCAGGGGTCAATTCCTGCGGCGGTGAGCGCCGAGTTCCAGGTGCCGAAGTGTCGGCGAACCGTCGCGAGATTTGGACTCCTGGGAGGCCGCGTCGCCGCGTTCCAGTCGCGGACTCGCGGCCGCCGCCCGTGTATCTCGGCGAACGTGCGCAGGGCCTCGAGAATGCGCTTGCGCGCGGCGTCGCGTCGCGCGGCCGCCCGGGCGGAGGGGCTCTCCCGCGGTGGCTTTGATTGCCGCGTAGCGCGGTGCAATTCCAGCCCGGCAGCGTCGATCGCAGCGGCCCAGGAGCCGAGGTAGCGCGCAACGGTATTCGCGTTGGGATAGCGCGGGTCGCCAGCGAGGTCTCTGGCCTGCGGAGCGTGGCCGTGCTCGGCGGCGAACTGTTGAAGTGCCTCGACGATCGACGCTGGGTCCCAGCGTTGTTCGCGAGCGACCGGGTCGAGGCCGGCGGCCGCGAGCGCCCGCGTCCAGGAGGAGAAATATCGCGTGACGGTCCTCGCTGTCGGGTATCGGCCGGCCCGGCTGACGGCTGCGGCGGTGAGCTCCGCGGTCAGCGGTGTGCGGCCATGCTCGGCAGCGAAATGCCGGAGGGCATCGATGATTGCCTGCTCTTCCCAGCGTCGCGATCGGCGATCCAGATCGAGACCCGCCGCCCTGATCGCGGCGCCCCACGACCCGAACCGCGTCGCGGTCAGTCTCGCTGGCGGGAGTAGTGGATCATCGTTCGCGTCGCCCGCGCGGGGCGTTCGGCCGAGCCGCCGGGCACCGTCGCGAAGCGCGTCGACGATGGCCTCCCGCGGCCACGACTCGACCGTCTCGTGTTGCAGTCCGGCGGCGATGAGGGCGTCCTGGAACGATCCGAAGTGCCGCTCGACGGTAGCCGCGGACGGGTAGCGCGCGCCGGCCGGGACTGGGTCGAGGTCCGAGCGGCGCGGCGCGCTTCCAAGGTCGGCCGCGAGACGCCGCAGGGCGTCGACGATCGACGCGCGGTCCCAGGCCGGCCGGGCGTCGCGGGTCGGCTTGAGGCCGGCCGAGCGCACGGCGTCGTTCCATGAGCCGAACTGGTTTGTGACCGCGGTGCTGCTCGGGTAGCGCCCTTCGTTGGCGGCGTCGTCGAAGTCGCGTCGCTGCGGCGAGCGGCCATGCTCGGCGGCGAAGTCCCGGAATGCCTCGATGATCGCGGGTCGGTCCCAATCGCGGGGTGCCGGGGCGTTGACGGGCAGCCCGGCCGCGGTCAGGGCACCGTGCCAAGAACCGAAGTAGCGACGCGCGGTGGGACTCGTCGGCAGCCACGGGTTCCGTCGCGAGTCAGCCACAGTCGGGCTGCGGCCGAGGGTCACGGCGGCTTGAAGCAGCGCGTCGATCGCTTCCTGCCGTGTCCATGCCCAGCGCTCACGGACCGGTTCGAGACCGGCGCCGCGGACCGCCGCGTGCCACGACCCGAAGATCGTCTCCGCGCTCCCCTGCGGCGGCCAGTGCGGGAACTCGAGCTGGTAGCGATTCGGCGCGTCGGGATCGATCCGCCACTCACCGGCGCGCGGCGCCCGCCCGGTCTGGGCGTGCCATTCGCGCAGCCGCTCGATGATTTCCTCGCGGGAGTAGAGCGTCGTGTTCTGCGCGCGGGTGATACATGCGAGGCAGTAGCCCGTGCTCGACGAGACGACCGGCGAGCCGCACCCGCGGCAGTACCCGGGTCGCAGATAGCGATGCACCGTGCTTGTAGCGACGCCGAGATGATCGGCGATCACGGCCGCGCTGTGACCGGCGCCAACCATTCGCTGAGCCGCCTCGATCCGCTCCGCGCACGTCCCCTCCGGTCGCGCCCTGGGCGGCGTGAACCCGGCTTTCTCGATCGCTGCAGCCCACGAGCCGCAGCGAGCGCGAACGGTCGGCGCACTCGGCCAACGCGGCCGCTCGCGCTCCCACCGCAGGCCAGCCGCGCTGACCGGGCCCCGGCCCTTTCGTCCCCACTCCTCGGGCACGGGTGGCCCGCCCATCTCGCGAGCCCAGTCACGGATGGCTTCGATCACGCGGCTCTCGGTCCAGGGCGCCGGTGGCCGCGGCCCGCGGCCGATCGGCCATGCCGGGCCGCCCAGCGCGCCAGCATCGTCGCGCCGCTCACGGCGCCGGTGTCGCGACCGTTGCGCGATCACGCGAATCGTCGGATCTCGCGCGCCGCTCGCTGCCGCCGGCGCCGCGTCCTCCCCTACCGGCGGGTCAGGTCGCATCGGGCTCTCGTGGCCCGTGGACGCCGCTGATCACCCCACCGAGGACGTTGCTGCGCCACTCAGCCGCGCTGAGACGCTCTTCAACGCCGCGGCCGCCGGACCTTGGTTGCTCTGCTCGCCGAGATCTGGATCGCGGCACCGGAGCCAGGTTCCGTCCTTCCCTGGGTGGGCGCTGCGTGACGCTGAACTTGCCGAACCCGGCGGCCGCGACCTCTACCCCGACGGCGCGCTCGGCAGCCATTACGACGAACCCTGCGTTGATCACCGCGGCGCCGCTCAGCGGGCACTGCCGTCGGCCATCTTTCCTGCAAGTTCCCCGCTTGGTCATTCCGACCCATCGTCGCAAAATACCGGTCGTTCGTCGCAACCTAGCGCGCAATGCCCCGCGTCGGTCGTGGGCGGATCGACGGTGGCCTGCCTGGGGACTTCGATCGGTGCTACGTCGAGTCGCACCTTCTCGGCGACCGGGATATTCTCCTCACCGACGACTTGGCGCTCAGGATCAGCGACGGGCTGCGCAACGCAACGAGCATGGGTTTTCGGTCTATGTCGACTCGCTCAGTACGCATGCGGCGCGCTGCCGCTGAGCGTGGCTCGATGGCCAAGCCCACCCTTCGCTGAGCCGGCTAATCGGCGCTCGAGGCCGTGGTTACGCTTGGGACGGGCCTCGCTCTCGACCAGCGGGGACCACGGTGCTCCCGCAACCACGGGGAGCGAGGGTGGCTAGGCCAGCGCGGCCTGGACCTGCAGGTCGTCTGGAGCGAGCACGCGCGGGACGATCACGCGGCGCTCGCTCATGGACGAACGCGCAAGCGCCTAGCCGTGGCCGGCCGCTCGGCGCCGGCGACCGCTTCGTCGCCGAAGCGATCGTAGGTCCGACGACGTCGAACTGACCAAAGCGATCGTCCGTCGCGGTGGGCCAGTGCAAGCCGTCGCACTCACGAGGGCTCCCGCCGCCGGCTTGCTCGTGGCTGCGTGCCGCGCCGGCGCATAGGCACCGCTGAGATCAGCCAGCCATGCAGCGCCCTCTACGCGAATGTAGACGCCCGCGGATGACAATCGTTTGCCGGGTCGTTGCTCCATTAGCCTGTCGACATGAAGTCAAGCTCCCTGCGCGTGGAATTCGTGGTGAGTGGCACGGCGTTCCTGCTGGCCGCCTACGCCGGTTGGCTCGCCGTGCGGCGCCTCATCAAGTACGACGCTATCTCGATCAACGACTGGCTAGGGCTCGATCCCCGCCGGAGCACGGGTGCGGCGATCCTGTTTACCGCTTTCTTCCTCGGCGTCGCCTTTGCGGTCGGAGCGCTGCTCGTACAGCTGACCTTTGAAATACCCGGCCGGGCGATGATCTTCCGGGCTCGCGAGCGAACTGTGCACCGCCTAATCCGGGCTTCCGAGGATGGCCGAGCCGACGAGGACTGCGGACAGATCGCACGCTTTGCGGGCCGAGCAGTCGGCATAAGCCCGCCGAACCAGTCGCCGATGGCAGCGCTGCTCGAGAATCTCTTCAAGCCTTGGGGGTGGGGTCGCGAGCGTGATCAGCGACGACATGGACTAGACGAGCACGACGCCATGAACCTACTGGTGATCGCTGGTTGGTTGCGAATAGGCGCCGAGGCAGCGCGGGAGGTCGAATATCGTCGCTCGAATCGGCAAATCTTCCTCGGGCTGCTCCCGGCGGTAGTGGTCAGCGTGTTCGCAGCGTGGACCGCGCTTCTGAGAGGCAACCCGTGGCTGTCCACCGTCGGCCTCCTCGCAGTCGTTGGCGTGGTTGCCCTCGTTGGCGCCAAGCTAGCCTACGCCGCTGCGGAGTATCAAGAGGAGCGGATCGCTGACCTATTGCTCGGTGCCGCCCTGCTGCAGGAAGACAAGGAGGGACGGGTGCGCATGCTTCCCAACGCCGTCCATGGGAGCGGCAGATAGCTAGTCACGGTCGCGGCCGACGTGGCCTGCCGGCCAGACTTCCTCGACGCGATCCAGCCAGTCGATCGCTAGCGCCTCCCACAGCCTGTACTGAACCGACCCCGCGGGCAGCGCGTGGCCGGCACGGTCGAGCACGGCAACCGTAGCGCGCGGCAACTCGAGCAAGTGCTCGAGTGCGCGTTTGAATCCCACTTGTGCGTCTTGGCGGCCGAGCACCACGAGGGTGGGACCGGCGAAGGTAGGCGCTTTGAGCGCTTCTGGTAACGCATAGCGCGCGGGATCGTCGCGAATGGCCGCTAGGAACCGGGCGTCGGTACGAGCTCGAGCCGGCTCCCAGACATCGCGCTCTTTGGCCTCGTATAGCGCCCGGTACGTTGCCGGAAGCGCCTCAAATGCGCGCTGCCACGAGGCGCGGCCCTCGCGCGCCCGAATCGTATCGTCGGGCTCGAGCATGGGCACACGAAGCGCCAGACCCCGCACGAGATCAGGGCGGCGGCTAACGATGCCAAGAGCCAGAGCGGCGCCGTTCGATGTTCCGGCGACCGCCCAGCCCGATCCATCGTCCCGGTCGACGGCGAGATCGATCAGGGTGCTGAGCAGATCACGCTGGGAGACGATGCCAGGATGCTCGCCGCGACTCCTACCGGTTCCGGGTAGATCGACTAAGTGCGCAGTCCAGCCCGAACGCGCCGCGAGCACCTCGCGCCATTCGGGCATCTCAGCTTCGGCATCGAGGCGCCAGCCCGGAATGATTAGGAGCTGGCGCGGGCCGCTGCCGAGGCGCGAGACGTGCATACATGAGCACGGTACGGCACAGACCGTTGTCCTATAGATTCGGTCAGGAGCGCTTGGGGCACGGTTCGGAGGTTGTCGAGGCTGACGGCCCACTCGACGGGCATCCCGTCGGCTGGTCCGAGTTCGACTTCGGTGTCGAGGCCGCGGATGGCGCGGGTTACGAGCTGAGCGCGACGACGACGTTACGCAGCCGCGGCAACGCCTCGTCGCGCATGAGGACAACGACGGGGCGGCGCCCTTCCTGCTCCAGCTCGAGCCAGGCGACCTCGCCGCGGGCTACCAAGGCTGTTCGCGGATCGCCTCGCGCGCGTTCGTGTGTGCCCAGGCCCGGTCCACTCCTCGAGCAGGAGGAGCTCTCGACCGGCTCGCCAGCACTGACGTTCGGCGTGGAGGACGAGCCGTGGGGTCAACCGGACGATCAGCGGATCGCCGGATGGACACGCAACAAGAGGGAGTACATACGCATAAACAACTGATCGGATGAAGCAGCAGAGAGCTCGACTGCGCCGGTCTCGTGATGCCGGATGCGGAATGTGTTGCCAATCTCCGTCAGCACGACCATTTCGTTGTGCAGGAGGTTCGCCTCTCCGCGTGCGGCGCCGTCGGTGGACGCGTCGATCAGTTTTGAGGCGCCCTTCTTCTTATCCCGATCGAGGAGCGTCTTGACGCGCTCGAAGGCATCCCACAGCTTCTCGAGCCCCTCGGCGCGGACCGCCGGGTCAGGGTCCAGATACTTGCGGGCGGAGACGTCCAGCAAGCGATCGAATTCGCGGTCCCGCGTGTCTGGAAGCTCCAGCGCGAGCAGATGCTGGACCGCAGACGGTACGAGCCGGTGGACATGACCGTGCTGATCGAGCTCATAGACAGAGCCCGAACGAGCGAGGAGGCGGTTGACAGTCTGGCGAAATTCGCGCTGACCGACGGCGCGATCGAATGTCAGGTGGTGATGGTCGAAATACGAGTGGTACCGGCTCTCGGTCGCCTTGCTCGCGTGGCGATACATCAGCTCGAGGAGGTCGAGAATGGCCAGCGTTGGGGGAAGACCTCGCTGGTAGAAGTGGTAGCCGAGGTCGGAGATCTCGGCGCGGATTGTCGCTACGAGACCATCGCGGTCACAGGCGAAGGTGCCCTTGCCGTCGTCGCAGCGGATGGGGAAGTCCTGGGCGAACGAGCCGGTCTCGACCCCGCGTTCGAATAACGCCTGGATCGCCGCCCAGAGGACGTCGTCGATCTCGTCCTCGCTCCTGACTCTCGGGGCCCGCACGAGGTCGCTGTAGTACGGATCAGCCATGTCGACTGACTCTAGAGCCAGTCGCCTCGGTTGTCTGCGCGTGGGATCGGGTCTGCGCGTGTGATCAGGCGGTCTCGACGCGGACGGGCGCGCGGGTGGGTGACCGCGCGGTGCATACGCGATCATGCTGGCAGTCGGCACGGCGACGATCGCCTTGATCCTTGCGCCGCTGTCGCGTGCGCGAGCGCTTTGGCGACATTGCGGTCGTCGGCGGTGGCCGTCGCCGCCAATCGCGTTGTCGCCGAAGCGACCGTAAGCCCGACGACTGGAAACTGAGCAAAGGGATCGTCCGCGGCGGCGCTCAGGGGCGGGTTGCCGAGAGCGGTCGATGCTCCCGCCGCCGGCTTTGCTGGCGGCTGCGTCCGGCGCTGGCGCATAGGCACACGGTCGAGACCAGCCAGCCATTCAGCGCTCTCGCTGCTCGTCCGACTCGGGCGTCTGGCGCGCCACGGCCGAGATGCTCACATCCGTGGAACAGCAGGAGCCGAGCTCGTGGCCGCGCTGCGAGCGCGTCGTCAGTGCGTCAGCGGTCGGTGCTGCCAGTCCCAGTCGGTTGGGAGCGTTGCCAAGGCGAGGCGGCAGCGCAGGCGGGCGCGGGGGGCACCAGTCGCAGTGGTGCGGCGGGCAGGGCCGCACCACCGCACCCGGGCCGGTGGCTAGATCGCGTCACGCCAGTCCCAGAAGGACGTGTCAAGCGTCGCGGTCGTCGTCCAGTCGTCCCCATTGGGGTTGAGGTGGCGCAACTCGACCTCGCGAGGGTTGGCGACCTCGGAGAGCCTCGGCGACTCCTCGTCCAGGACCATCACCTCCGTGGCGATGCCGGCGACGACTCGCCAGCCCGGCTCGTCGTCCGGGAGCACGTGCCCTGCGGCGACGATGCAGCCGGTGTCCTCGGCGAGCTCCTTGAAGCCGGACAGCTGGAGCGGGACCTGGTCGTACTCTGACAAGCGGCTCGAGCCCGGCCACCCGGCGATCGCACCGTTCGTCTGGATGTCTTGCACCCACACGACAGGCTGCTTGCCGGGGTTCGCCGTAGCCTCCTTGATGAGCTCGCGCCACTCGCCCATGCTGAGCGGGCGAGCAAGGAAGCGGATGCCGTGGTTAGCCCGCGTCACGAACCTGACGATCTCATCCGGCGCACGCTCGGCCAGCATTGCCCGGATCTCGGCAATCGTCGCGTAGCCACCAGCCCAAGCGAAGTCGAGCGGGCTACCGAGGTCCACGATGCCGCGGCCGCTGTCGTGCTTGGCGGCGAGGACCGTATGCCCGGCGTTGCGCAGACGAACCAGGTCGGGCAGCACGAGCCCGAGATTGCCCGCGCCGCCGCCGCTGATCGCGACGGTGACGGTGCCGGGCCGGAGTGCGTCGGGGTTCACCGCCGGCGCGGGCGGGCGGCGAGCACGGTTGCCCGCGTCGTCATCGCCGCGCGCAGCGAGGGTCGCGCGCATCGCGGTGGTGTAGTTCTCGCCGGTCTCCAGGGCGCGCTTGCGCGCGGCCTGCTGGACTGAGCGGTTCTGCGTCACGAATGCCTTCTTTCCTGGCCGTGTCCCGCGCACCACAGCCTGAGTCGGCTCGTGATGAAGTGTTGCCCTGAGCTCCGGTCTCTCGCCCTTCCGCGTCGCTCCGAGCGCGGGGCCGGGATGCGACTCAGAGGATGCGCCGAGGCTGCGACGCATGGGGAATTATACGCGGACTGGGCCGCGTCGCAACCGGTGGCCGGATCGAGCGGCCGCAACTTGCGCGGCGGCTTGGGGGGCGATTTTGGGCGTCCTCGCGGGTCGGGACTGTCCGCCGGGCTCGCTGTGGCGCTCCGCTGACTAGCAGCCTCACGCGGAGCCGCAGCGCTGACGGAGAACACTGCTACCGCGTGCATCCAGTCGTCTCGCGCGGGGTCTCGCACCCTCTCGCAAGGGACGACGACCAGGTCGACCGAGCCGAGGCGACCCCGCGCCTCCTTCGGCAGCGACGAGCAGGCGTCTCCAGCCGGCGCGGCCGCGGTATCGGACGTCGTCCCAAGCGGGTGCGCCGAACGCCCCGTCCGAGAGCCCCTGCAGTTGTCGATGAGCGGTCGCGGGCACGTTCGGCAAGGAGCCTGTTCGCGACCTCGGCGGAGGTCGCTGAGCACGGACGACATTTGACATCTTGCTCTCTCCGGGTGGCCCAGCGCGCCGGTGCCGACCAGCCCGCTTCGGCCGGCCGTGATCAAGCGCACGGAAATAGCCAGGCGCGGTCAGCTGTTCTCGACTGAGTCCTGCCAGAGCGCCTTGTCGAAGTCTCGGAGGGAAACGCCGGCCGCGCTGGCCGCGTCGCGGCAGCGGGTTACGTAGCTCGCCCAAAAGGCCGGGGTGTACTGCGTGCGTATCCTGGTGTCGCCAAGGCTCGCGAGCGCCCGGAAGTCGAGGATCGGATATCGGCCCGGGAAGGCGAAGTGGAGCAGCGCGGAGGCGACGGGGACGCCGACGCCGTGAAGCCTGAGCATGAAGGTCATGCGTTGGGGCTCGCCGTCGGCGGTGAACGCGGATCGCGTGGCTGCCGCGACCTGGGCGCCCGTGTTCTTCTCGGCCAATGGCAGCACCCGCGCGCTCTTCCATCTCACGACGATGAGGAAGTCCTCGCGGCGATAGGACCCGGCCTCCGCGGCTCTTCGCCCGGCCTGTTGGGCGGCGGTGTCGTCCTCGTAGCTGTATCGCCCCGCGAGATCGAGGACCCATGCTTTCGTGAACCGTTCCGGTTTCGACACGGGTTCGCGTTGCGTGTTGGCCGTTCCTGGAGACGCGGGTGCCGTGCATGGCGGCGTCATTGCACGCGGCGCCGACCTTGCAGAGTCGGCGGGGGTCCGGCGCCGGCGTACGGGCATCATCAGGCCCATTGCCTCGAGGGCAGCGAGCCACGGCTCTAGATGACCTCGGCGGGCGGCGACCATGGCGTCGAAGTCGACGTCGAGACTCCACCACGCTCCATCGGGCGTCTCGCACCACATGTTCGCCAAACCAGGGACGACGACGATCCGGGCGTACCAGGTCCGGTCGAGCCGGAGCGACGGAGGCGACGCGTCCCAGTGTGCCGCGGCGCTAGGAATCTCGCGCGTCCACGGCATGTCACTGCCGCCGACGACATCAGGATCCGGGGCGCTGAGGGGAACCCACAGCACCGGCGAGTCGCTGAGCTCGCACCAGTGCACTCGGCCGACATTGATCGGCGCTCCCTCAGGGCGGGACGTCAGCCGGGCCGCGGTTGAACCGAGTCGGACATGTACTCGGAAGATGAGGGCGACCATCTCGGCCAGGATTGCCGAGAGTGCGTCGGCGTTCGCGACGTCGGCGAGGTCGCGGGCGAGCCTGCCGATGCGGAGGCTGACCGCGGTCGGCGAAGTGTCGTCATTGACCGCGGCGCCGAACATGATGCGAGGGCCAAGACCGCGCGCGGTGCCGGCGCTTGCCGTCGTTCGCGTCGACAGGCAAGCCGCGAGCGCTGCACGCGCTGAACGATGGAGCACCGGTGGCGCTCCCGATGCAAGACGAAACACGGAGATCTCGCGGAAGGCGGCGAACTGAGCGACTGGCTGTCTGACATAGCGGTCGTCCTTCGCAGTCACCGCGGTTCCGTCGCCTAGCAATACGGCGTCGCCGGAGGCACCACGTACGCACGCGCCGCAGCTTTGCGAATTGTCAAGCACGAGCGGGTCGTCGCGGTCTGTCCACGGACCGACGCCTGCCGGGATGGGCTGCGGTTCGACGCGCCGTGCGATCCGCGACAGGTCGCGGGCGGAAGCCGGTCGGCGATCGCGCGAGCCAAGCACGAGCACACCGTCTGGATCACGCATCAGATGATCAAACGCCCCCGTTGAGGCGACAGGCCGGTCGAGCTCAAGGGCTGTGGCAAGCGCTTCGCCGATATCAGATATGGCGTCGTCAGTCGTCAACTCGAGGATCCGGCGCGTCCGCTCCTCCTGCCGCGCGACGGCCTGCTCGAGCGCGGCTGACACCCGCGTGGAGAGCTCCTTGGCCGATGCGGCCGACCTGGCGCCCAGACGCGCGCGAGTAGCGATCACGTCAGCTTCCGCGGCCCACAGGTTGGTCACCGGCGCGACGGCGGCAAGGCCCTCGTTAATGACGCTGTGCGCAATCTTGGCCCGCTCCTCGCCGAGGAGGGCGACGAGTGGGCGGAGGAACGCGGGTAGCCGCTCAGGCAGTGGCGGCACCGGCAACTGTCTGTCCGTGGTCGTAGGCGCTGTGGATCGCGTCGGTGATCACGCCGTTCTGATCGACGACGGTCGTGTGCACGAGGTCGGAAGTGGCGACGGCGATCGTGGCGATCGCGCGGATGCGCTCCTTGATCGCGTCTGACAACGAAATCCAGTTTGTCTCGATCTGGACCTGCATCCAGAGCCAAGTCGTTTCGGAGGCGAGCTTTAGCGTAAGCGGCCAGAGCAATGCACGGAGATCCCTGGCCATGCGGTCCGCTGCGTTCGTGACGGTCTGCGCCTCGCGATGCTTCGCGATCGCAGCATCGACTTCCGACGCGTACGCCTCTGCCTTGCCGAGCGCCTTGCGCCCGGCCAGATGGAGGAACAGGCCGCCCACCGCCAGGGTGGGAAAGGCCGCGATGGCTCCGAGTACCACGGCTCCCGCGGCCATCCCGCCGCCGCCCGCTGCGAGCGAGCCGCCGCCGAGCCAGGCGAGCGCTGCGTTCGAGGCCGCTACTCCCGACAGGGAACTGATCGCCGTGCCGGTCGACGCCGTCGCCAAGGCCACAACCGCGGTGGTCGTCGCGCCGTACGCGGCGGCACCGGCCATACCCGCCGCGGCACCGGCGCCTAGGACATCGACCACGGACGGATTGAGACACCCGACGTCGGCGACCGTGACCTCATCGATGGTCGGCGCCCCCTCCCTACCCGTGCTGACTTCGAGACTGACGTTCTGGAGTTCCGAGAAAGCGTCGTGGAAAGGGATCAGCCCGCCTTGGACGGCGTCCACCTTCGCCTGCCATAGCACCTCGAACGCCAGTTCGCAGCGACTGCGGTCCTTCTCCGTGATCGCTTCCTGCTGCTCAAGCGCCACACGCTTGGCGTCTGCGAGACGCTTCGCCTGCAACAGCTTGGGGTCCAGTACGCCCATCGTTGTCCTCCAAGTGCTGTTGTCGCGCCGCATCAGGCCGGTTGAGCCCAGCGGCCCGCTGCGCAGGAAATACCCACATGGGACGTGGCTCGCAGGGGGAGTCGGCAGATCCGCCCTCCACCTGACGTCTCGTCGAGCGTAGCGCGCCAGCGCAACGGTAACGGCTGAGGGAGACCCGCGATTCGCGGCTTGCCTGGCCAGGAGCGCGACCAACTTATGCCCGCAACTGGGGATCCGACCCAATACTCTTGGTTGCGCTCGCGGTCGACGCCACCATCGCGTAGCCATCGCTCGGTGTAAGACGTGGGGCGCGTGGGACCGGCGCTGGGTGGCGCCAGGCGCGTCCACGACGGGATCGGTGGTCCTCACAGAGCCAAGTGTCCATACCACGCACCACCGCCTTCCACGCGCCGGCTCTGCGCCACGATCGAGCGCGTCGCTGAGTGGCTTGGTAACGACCGCTCGGGACGACGAACGGTCGTACGCCGAGCGCAGGCGCCGGCGGCCGCATCGCCCGGCGGAAGCGGGCGTCGTTCGAGACGCCGACGAGGCGGTTGCCCATCGTCCAGAGCGCAACGCGGATCCTCGCGAAGCGGGGCTCCTGCCTTCAGGCGATTGCGGTCTGGCCGGGCTTCGCCATCATCGCGCTCTGGGTGTTTCGCGCACCGCCGGCCTGCGCTTCGGGCCGGACATCGACCGACCCGAGACCGCCGTCATACCGGACTAATGGCGACCGTCGACGAGCTGGTCCTCGCCTTCGCCAGCCTGGCGATATCGGGCGAACGGGACAAGGTGTCCCTCTGCGGCGCCGCGGAGGGCGCCCGTGCGGCGGCCTTCTCGCGACGGCGGCTGTCGGCGAGTGCGCCGCTGATCGCCTGCGCGGCGTGCGCTGGGGGTGTGAGTTGGCTTTGGCGCGTTGGGCAGCTTGTCGGCGACGCGCTCCCCGATCGCGGCCGGGAGGATGACGAACCCGGCACCGCGGCGGAACGCGCGGTCTCGCGGCCTGAGCGTGGCCAGTGGGGTGAAGGTTCGCAGGCCGGCGCTGACGCCGACGGCCGTCGCGCGGGGAAGCAAGCGAAGCCCGACCCTGCTCATCTCGGCTGTTCGAGCGAGTCGCCGATCAGCCAGAACATGGGCGGCCAGAGACCGACGAACAGCGATCGCCGCTCGGCGTTGCCGCGCTCGTCCTCGCCCGTGGTCTTGGCTCGAATCCACAGCGCGATGCAGAGGCCGATGCAGCCCAGGGAAGCGATATGCATCTGCCAGCTACGGAATCCCAGCTTGTAGAGGAATCGCACGAGCATTCTGCGGCCCTACCCGGCTGGCGGCGCGGCTACGCGCACGGTTGGGCGCCGGGGGTCGCGGGTACCAGCCAGTGGTGGTGCGCCGCCCTTCCCCTATCAGCCGCTGGTCCACGGCGCTGCGCTGGCCGGTCGGCATCGCGGTCACGTCCTGGCGCTACATGTGGCAGACGACGCCCGTGCATCGCTGGGAGTTGAACGGGACGCTGGCTGAGGACGGTGGCCCGGATCTGCCGGCGGGCGTCGACGAACGGGATCTCCAGGTCGCTGACGACGGCACCGGCACGCTCTTTCACCGCGTCTACCGAACGTCGATCCGCGGCTCGGCGCTGCGGGCGCCCGATCTGATGCGGCAGGTCACCGGCGACCTCGACGCCGTGGCTCCCTTGGGCCTCGCCCGTTTTCAGAAGGTGCGCGGCGACGAGGCGCACCTCCGCGTCGGCGACGAATATGTCGTGCGCATCCCCGGGCCGTGGGATGGGCCGGTGCGCGTCGTCGCCGTCGCCGAGAACGCGTTCAGGCTCGCGACGATGAAGGGTCACCTCGAGGCCGGGCAGATCGAGTTTCGCGCCCACCAGACCGCACGGTCGATCGAGTTCGTGATCGAGTCGTGGGCGCGCAGCGGCGACCGGTTCTCCGACGTTCTCTACACCAATCTCCGCATGGCCAAGGAGGTTCAGCTGCACATGTGGACATCGGTCCTCACCCGCGTGACCGCGCTCGCCGGCGGGGAGATGCGAAACGGGATCCGCGTGATCACCCACCGCGTCGGCGCCGACGACTCAAGCGGCGCCGCACCGGACCGCGACCGGGCCCGTCTCGCCCGCCTCCGCGACCTGCCGGTCAACTACGACCCAGCCCACACCGACCCAACAGCGACCGGCGCCGGGTGGCACATCGACGACCTCAGCGCCGAGCTCCCGGGCGAGGCGTCGGGCGAACCCGTCGCCGGGGGCAGCTGGCAGGTCGCGCGTCAACTGATGAACGGATACCAGATCGCCGACCCCCACCGCGTCCGCGGCATCTTCGACCATCAGGCGCCGCTGCAGGGACGCGACATGCTGCTCGAGATCCGCTTCATGATGCTGCGCGCCCACGTCGGCGTACGCGTGACCGCACCCTACGAGGAGATCCGCACCGTCGACGGCCGCGACGCCCACGTGTTCGGCTGGGCCTACCAGACCCTCGACGGCCATTTCGAGCAGGGCGAGATGCACTACCAGCTATGGAAATGGCTCGACGACGGCAGCGTCGAGTTTCGCATCCACGCATACTCTCGACCAGCCAAGAGCGGCCCGCTCTGGCTACGCCTCGGCTTCCGGCTCGTCGGCCGCCGCCAGCAACTCCAGTTCTACCGCACCGCCTGCCGGCGGATACGGCGCCTGACCGAATCCGAACTCGAACTCGCCGACGTCCGCCGGCGCGAGCAGAACCTCGCACCCCCCACCCGCACCCAACCCGCCGCCGCCAGCGAGCCGAACGAGTAACACCCGCGTCACCCTGCGGAACGGCAACGCCGCGCTGGTCGCCCAGCGCGCGGAGCGACCGTGACCGGGATCGATCCCGCACCCCCGCCTCCTCGACCTCACCCGCGCAAGGGCGGCTGAGCAGAGTCTCGACGTCAACTTCGTTCTTGGCGAAAGCGGGACGGTACCCGTGGAAGCCGGTTCGGCGACGGCGTGCTGTCGGTTTTCGGCGTGATCTTCGTGTCGCCCTCGCAGCCGTGCCGGAGATGGCACGCGTCAGCACCCGGCAGAGTCGAATCATGCTCAGTGCCTGGCGACCCCGAAGGGCCGACAAGCCCGATGGCGCCGATGGCGCGAGAAGCGAACCGAGGCGCGGTCCAAGACTGCCGCATCTCGACGAAGGCAGGGCTCTCTACCGGCGAGGTCGGCGCACGCGCTTGGGACGAGCAACGAGCGCGCTCAATGGCTGGCTGATCTCAATGGCGTGCCTACGGGCCGGCGCCGCACGCAGCCACGAGCCCGCCGGCGGCGGGGGCCCCTCGACTGCTCTCGGCAAACCGTCCGTGGACACCGCCGCGGACGATCGCTTTCGCTCAGCTCGTCGTCGCCGAGCTCACGACCGCGTTGGCGACGAAGCGCTCGCCGGCGCCGAGCGGCCGGCCACGGCTAGGCGCTTGCGCGCTCGTTCCATGAGCGAGCGTCGAAGTGTGGTCGGTCGGCGCGTGGTCGCACCGGACGAGGAGAGTGTGCATCGTTGGTGGCCGGACGACTTCCGCAATGAAACGCGATTGGAGGCGTCCGGGTGGCCGTTGACGAATCGTCGGTGACCGTGATCCGCGCCGAAACGTGTTGTTGCTCATCCTCGAAGGCCAGCGCTCGCGACTTGCCG
>Ga0208480_1000055_pt1 | contig 44738 bp, 31 predicted proteins | sample NGESurshal092012_4_FD_184485 | JGI IMG/M metagenome (GOLD analysis project Ga0208480, IMG submission 184485) | Arctic peat soil microbial communities from Barrow, Alaska - NGEE Surface sample F53-1 shallow-092012 (SPAdes) | ecosystem: Environmental > Terrestrial > Soil > Wetlands > Peat ... | reverse complement strand
ATCCGGAGCCTGTCAACTATCGGGCTGGATCTGGGCGCTGGCGTCGGTTGAGCGAAGCCAACACCTCCAAGACCCAGGCCGCCCCTGGTGCAAAAACCGGCTCTGGAGCCCAGAGTGCGACGGCACTGGGATCGCCGCTGGCGTCTCCCGCCCTCTCGCCTGACGCGGAACGCAATCCTTTGGGACAGGAAAACGAAGCCGCCTGCACGTTGACGAGCACCGCTCCCACGACCTCGGCGTGCAACGAACTGACGTTCAAAGCCGGCTATGAAACCTCGACTAAAGCGACGCGCAGGGCGCTGATCCAGTTCGTGCTGCCCGATCTACATGAAGAACTGATCTTGCTGAACGCGCAGCTCGAACTGTACGCGGCCAAAACCACGACGACGACGAGCGCGGCGATGCGAGCTGCGCTCCCGCTCCCGCCGGTCGACCGGGTCAACTGAAGTCCAAGGTGATCTGCGCCGTCTTCGGACCGCAGGCTGCCGGCTGCGAGATCAGGCCGGCCACGACGACCGTGTACTCACCCGGGACGAGCGCCTGGTTGAGCTTCAGGTTCAACGTGGCCTGGCCGTACAGTCCGCTCAACGTCCCATCACCGAACAGGGTCCCGTCGGCGGCATAGACGGCTCCCTCAATCTCGCGGACCAGCGGACCGTTGCTCTTCAGCGGAACCGACAGGAACCCGCCGTAGGCCGACGCCGACCCGGCGGGCGGGTTGACGAACGTCAAGGGAAGGCTGGTCACGCAGTCCTTGAACGCCTCGACCTTCGTGAACTTCTCGAGCCCGCAGCTCGGGCTCGCGGTCGGCGTTCCACTCACGACCAACGTGTAGGACCCGACCTGGAGCGCCCCGAAGGCCAGCTTCAGCTTGACCGTCGCCGACGAGGTCAGGGCCGCCGCACGGTGGCCTGAGGCGATCTGATCCCCGCTGAACGTATAGATCGCGGCATGCAGGTTACGGATCGGCCCGCCCCTGGTGGTCACGTTCACCGACACGGTCGACGGATACGACGCGGCGAAGTTGCTCGGGAGTGACACGCTGACCGCGAGATGCGAGCAGCCGGCCGCCGTGGCACTGGCGGTCACGCCACTCGCGGTCGAGACGGCGATCACGACGACGGCCGCGAGGCCGAGGAGGCCCGCGATCGAGCTGCGGCGCCTCATCGACCCGAGACCCCAGGTCCACGGTGGCTCGGCGTTGCTCTAGCCTTCGCGGCGTGCGACGGCGAACCGTGTCCGCTGCGACGGCGCCAACCCGTTCGCGCTGGTCCGCGCTCGCGACGATCCTCGGTGTCGGCGTGATCGCCGCGGCCGGGACCGGATGCGGCCTGCAGGCAGAGGCCGCCGGCCGGCCGGCGGCGCGGCGCACGGCCGCCCGGGCCGGTCTCAGCGTGGGCGACCTGACCGGAGCGGCAGACGATCTGGCCGCGGCCATCCGGCCGACGACCGCCGCCGCCGCCGGCGCGGCGGTGAGCTCCCGCCCCAAGCCACACGCACCCGCAACCCCGCCCGACCGTCCGGCGCTGCGGGCCGGCTGGCAGGCCGGCGTCAACCTGACGTCCGACCTCGCCGACGATTTCCTGGCCCCAGGATCCGACGATGCCCTGCGGGCGGCGAGGGCTGACGGCAGCACGAGCGTCGAGATCGTGCCGACCTGGTACATGAGCAGCGCGACCGCCAGCTCGGTGGCCGCCGACCCAACCAGAACACCACCCGACGCCGCCGTCGAGCACGCCGTCGCCACCGCGCAGTCGCTCGGGCTCCAGGTCCTCCTGAAGCCGCAGGTCGACGTACTCGACGGAACCTATCGTGGCCTGATCGCCCCGGCCGACCGGCAGGCGTGGTTCACCAGCTACCGGGCGATGCTCACCCATTACGCGACGCTCGCCCGGCAGCTGCGCGTCGGCGGCCTCGTCGTCGGCGTGGAGCTCGGCTCGATGGTCAGCGGCCCACGCGACACGACGCTCTGGCGCGCCATGATCAGGAGCGTTCGTCAGCTCGGCTACAAGGGGAGCCTGACCTACGCGGCGAACTGGGATCAGCTCCACCTGGTCGGCTTCTGGCGCGCGCTCGACTACATCGGCATCGACGCGTACTTCCCGCTGATCCCGCGGCGGCACCAGTACTCGCCGACGATCGCCGATCTCGTCTCCGCCTGGCACGGTTCCTACGTGACCGGCGGTCCGGTCGACTGGGTCAACGAGGTCACGCAGCTCGAGCGAGTCGAGCGCCGGCCGGTCGTCTTCACCGAGCTCGGCTATGTCGCGACCGCCTGCACGGCCGCCGCTCCCTACGCAGTCGTGCCGACCTGTGCTTCGGCTGCCGGTCCTACGGTCGCGAGCCGGCGGGCCCAGCAGGACGCCTACGTCGCGGCGCTCCGCGTCTGGTCGCGAGTCTCGTTCGTCCGGGGCATCTACTGGTGGGACTGGCCGACCGACGACAACGAGATCACCGATGCATACTCGCCGCGCGGCAAGCCGGCCGAGCAGACGATCGCCGAGTGGAACGCCACCAGGGGCACCTTGACCGCGAAGCGATAGCCGCCGGATGTCGTCGGGCTGACGCCGCCTCATCGCGACCCCGGGCGCGCGCGCCGGGCCCTGCTTCGACCGGTCTGCTGCGCCGGCTGGGCCTCGCCGGCCGGCGCGGTCGCCGCCCGGCCGGTCTCGTCTGCTGCCGCCGGGGCAGTCGCCGGCGCTCCGGCGTCAGCCTCCGCCGCGGTCGCGTCCTCCCCGGGCCCCGCGGCGGCCGCCTGCTCGTCAGGCTCCGCCTTCGCCGGCTCCTCGTCAGGCTCCGCCGTGATGACCTGCTCGGCAGCCTCAGCCGCGGTCGGCTGCAGTCCAGGCGCGGCGTCGGCCGCCAGTGCGGCCGGCTGAAGGCCGGCGGCCCGATCGGTCGACTCGCCACCGGCCTCGCCGTGGAACTGGGCCATCGTCGGCAGGCTGATCGCCGGCCGCTTGACCTCGCGCGCCGTCTGCTCCGCGGCACCCCCAAGCGACGCGATCAGCGCGTCGAGCTGTTCGCTCAGGCGGACAACCTGGGCAAAGCGCCCGTGCAACGCGTCGGTCTGCTCGATCAGCGAGTCCGAGAGCTCGCGCAGCCGGCGGACACGCGCATCGGCGAAGGCGTCGACCCGGCGGTGGCACTCGGCCAGGTATTGAGCGGCCCGTGCCTCGACGTCCCGCCTGATCCGCTCGGTGTCACGGTCGACGGTCGCCTGAGCCTGGGCGATCATGTCCCGGGTGGCCGCGGCTGCCTGCTCGCGGACGCTCTCGGCCGTGTCGTGCGCCGAGGCGAGAATGTCCTGGACCCGGGCGGCGACCGACTCGGTCAGGTCGCTCGCGCCGAACGCCGCGGCCTCCCCAGCGCCCTTCGCCGGACGCGGCGGCCGTCGCGGCGGCGGTGGCTCGCGGATCTGCGGCGGCTGGCTCATCAGGGGGAGGTCCGACCGGTCCGCTTCGGGGAGCTGGCGACCGGGTTCGGATTGAGGTTGGGGACCTTGACGAGAATGTAGCGAGCGGTCTGGTACACGAGCGTGAAGCCCTTCGGCGTCCCGTTGAGCAGTCCGGGGTAGTGGGCCCGGATCAGGTCGCCGCCGCGAGGGTTGTACGCGACGAGCATGTACTGGACGACGGCGTACGGATTGCGGAGCACCGATTCCCAGACGCCGTCGCCCTTGATCACGCGGTCGAAGAACAACCGGGGTCGCCCGCTCAGGAGGATCACGCCGAACGTCTGGGAGTTGTCGGTCAGGATCGCGTGGCGACCGGTGATCGTGCGGTTGATGTAGTCGGCCATCTGGGCCTCCGACTGGATCCCCACCGTGAAGCCGCCGATCGAGTTCGTTCCGTCCTGATCGTCACCGGTCCTGATCGCCCGGATGAAAGCCTGCTCGAGGGACTGGAACGGGTAGGTCTCCATCGCCCGCCAGGCGGTGAACAGGCCGATCACCAGCAGCACGACGGTGATGCCCCAGACCGCCGTCCGCAGCCCGGTCAGGCTGCGGTAGGCCCAGGCCGCCGCGACGATCGCGGTCAGCGCCATCGGCATCGCGTCGCGCAGCGTCAGGAGGCCTTCCCGGTGGGCGGTGGCCGCGTGGACGCCCATGATCGCCAAGCCGAGAATCACGAGGCTCGCAAGCCACAGGCCCATCGCGTCGCGCCGCCTGAAGAAGACGATCAGGGCCGCCGGCACGGCGGCGAAGCCGACCGGGAAGACGTCCGCCGTGACGCGGATCAGACGCCCGATGATGTGCAGGAAGCCGAGGTTCCCCGAGCTCGAGATGCCGGCCGCGTTGACGCCCTGGGCGGTGCTCGTCGAGAGCCAGCCGATCGGATCGCCGACGATCAGGGCGTTGAACAGGCACCAGAGGACCAGGGCGTAGACGGCGGGCGCGGCGAACGCGACGATCGACCCCTCGACCTCGACGCGGTGGGCTCGTCGGCCGAGCAGGGCGAAGCCGATCAGCAGGACGAGGAGAACTGCCCAGAGGATGAATCCGTAGCGGGTCAGCAGGAGCAGGGCGAAGCCGAAGCCGCCGCCGAACAGGTATCGAGGTTCCGTCGTCTCATACCAGGAGACGGCCGCGTAGAGGCTGAACGACAGCAGCGCGAGGTAGACGGCCTCGCTCATCCCGTTGCCCGCATAGAAGACCGTCATCGGGTTGGCCGCGTAGAGCAGGACCACCGGAATCCGCAGGAACGTCGGCATCTCGCACCTGGCGAGTGTCCGGTCGAGGAAGACGACGGTCATGCCGGCGAAGACGGCGGACGTCAGCGGCAGGGCGACCAGCCCGCTGGCGAGCGGCTTGATCAGGGCCAGGGGCAGCAGGACGAGCGTCGTGATCGGCGGGAAGCTGAAGCCGATCGCCGCGAGCTTCGGCGGATCGTCGTACCAGACCTGATAGGCCCGCGTCAGGCGGTCGAGGGCGTCGAAGACGACGACGTGCTGGTCGACGGTGACGTGGTAGCCGACAAGCGCGTATATGGCCGTTGCGACGACGAACGTCGCGAACCCCAGGAGCTTGCCCGGAAGCTGGGTCGCAGGACGCGAGACAGCTGGATCGAGGTGCGTGGCCGGGAGTCGGGGGTCCGGGCGGTCGAACGATGCTGGCGGGACCGGCGGCGCCGTGGCCATCGACTACCCGCTGCCCTTCTGGTCGAGCCCGTGGACCGTCTTCTCCCAGTAGAACGGGTTGAAGAACAGCTGGAGGAAGCCCTTCCACGCGGCGACGGACATCAGTCCCCAGTAGATCGGCGTGAACAGCGCGTACTTCGCGAGCCCGAAGTACCCGCGCTGGACCGAGCCGGCGACGTTGAAGTACATGAAGAGGAAGTTCGCCAGGAACAGCTGGAACGCCGCGGCATAGAAGACGAAGCTCGGGAACAGCTCGCGGACGAAGCCGGCCTGCGTGATGAAGAACAGCGTCGTCAGGGCCCAGAAGATCGGGTTGAGCAGGAAGATGAACGTTCCGCCGACGAGCAGCTGGAACGAGGCGAAGTTCTTCAGGCCGACCTGGCGGAACAGGCGCACCGGATGGCGCATGTGGACGAGCCACGTCTGGATGTACCCCTTGATCCAGCGCGACCGCTGGCGGATCCAGTTGTTGAGGTCGGAATTCGCCTCCTCGAACGTCGTCGAGTCGATCATCGCCGTCCGCATCCCGTTCTTGAACAGGCGGATTCCCAGATCCGCGTCCTCGGTGACGTTGAACGGGTCCCACGCGCCGAGCTCGTGGAGCGCCTCGGTCTTGAAGTGGCACGATGTCCCGCCCAGAGGAATCGGCGCGTTCGCATGATCGAGCCCAGGCAGGAGGAGGTCGAACCACATCGAGTACTCCGTGCAGAACCACCGGGTCAGGAGGTTCTGCTCGGCGTTGAAGTAGTTGAGCTTGGCCTGGATGCAGACCACCTCGGCGTCGGCGTTGCCGTAGGCGATCACGACCTTCTTCAGCTGGTCGGGCTCCGGCCGGTCCTCGGCGTCGAAGATCACCAGGTACTCCCCCTTCGCCTGAATCAGCCCGTAGTTGCACGCCTTGGGCTTCGTCTTCGGCTGGGCATCGGGGACGACGACGACCGTGAACTGGCCTGGGAGGCCCATCGCGTTGACCGCGTCGACCGTCTCGTCGTCGTCCTCCTCACACAGCAGCCGGACGTCGAGCTTGGCCTGCGGGTAGTCGAGACCGCCGATCCCTTCGACCAGTGCGCCGACGACGGCCGCCTCACGGTAGAGGGGCACGAGGATTGTGAAGACGGGGAGGTCGCGCTCGTCGAGCGCGGCGACCATCTCGTCGCTGATCGCGATCTCGTGCCCGTAGCCGAGCGAGTCGTAGGTCAGCTTGAACTTGTACGCCGAAGTCACGAAATAGAAGGCATCGGCCAGGCTGACGAGGACGATCAGGGTGACCAGCGGGGCGATGATCAGGGCCGCGACGAGAATCACCGCGACGAGCGAGAGGAAGGCCTTCTGAGCGTCGGTGATCACCCGGTTCCCCGCCTCCTCGGGGAACCGTGTCAAGAGGTCCGTCGTCGCGATCGCGGTGTACTTCTCCCGGTAGGTGATCCGCAGCAGCTCCTCGAGCTGGCGGGGGCTCGTCAGGAACGCGACGAGCTCCAGCGACGTGTACTGCGCGAGCTCCTCGACCTCCTCGTCTCCGAGTCGGTCGGCGACCGCGAGGTAGAGCTTCTCGGAGTCGAGGGCGAACGGCACGCAGTCGAGCGCGCGCATCAGCGGCTCGGGGATGATCTCGAGCGCCGCCGGGTCGGGCTCGTACCCGGTGAGGTCGATCAGGCCGATACCGAACTGCTCGGCGAGCACCGGGATCAGGTCATCCTCGTCGATCCCACCGGCGACCAGCAGGAGCTCGCCCAGCCGGCAGCCGCTGCGAAGCTGAGCCTCCAGCGCCTCCTCGACCGCCTCGGCCGTGGCCAGGCCACGCTCGACGATCAGCCCGCCCAGACGGGGCGGAAAATGCTGGCCCGGCCAGTCGATCTTCGTCAGGACCGAGATCTCGCTCTCGGCGCCGAGTCCGTCCCCGAAGATCTCGTCGATCGCCATCTCGACGTCTCGCTCCGACGCCACTACGAAGCGCACCTCCGTGCTTCCGGTGATCGCCCGCGCCCCACCCGCCAAGTCGATCGCCACCTGTCTGGCGACCTGGTCGGACGGTTGGGCGACCGCCACCGTGAGCGTCTTCTCCGCGTAGGAGACCGGGATCATCCGGTGATAGCGACACGCCTCACCGTCAAAAAGGTGAACCGCGAGCGGACTTACACTGACGAACTCGGGATCGTCGGCGAGCTCGGGATCGAGCACGACGTAGTCGAGGCCTGCGTGCTCTGCCAGCCGCCTGTAGAACTCCCGGCTGAGCGGTGCCAGCGTCGCGCGGTTCACGCCGTCCCCCCGATCCGGGGGCGCGACATCCGCCGGTCATCTGCTGCATCCATGCGATTCATTGCCGACTCTCAGTCCTGCTCGCGGGAAACGGCCTCCGGGACGAGGCCGCCGGCGTCGTCGTCCGGATCGGCTGCGTGCGCCCGATCGGCGTCCTCCTGACCAACGTCCTCGTAGGCCCTGTTGCGCTGCTCCTCCAGTGTCAGTGCCGCCTGCCGGGCGCGCGCCTCGGCGATCAGCCGGCCCCGCGCTCCGCCGCCCGGCTCGGCCTCAGCGGTCTGCTCGCCCTTCGACGCCTCCGACCGGTTGCGGGTGTAGAAGATCAGCGAGAAGAAGAGGAGAACGGCCAGCGGGGCGAGAAGAAAGCCGACGAAGAAGGCCGAGAAGGCGATCAGGGTCAGCAGTACGACACCGACCAGGCCGAGCGCGTGCGTGCGCTGTCGCGGGGGCTCCCCCGCCGACCGACCGGTGGCCGGCGGCGTCATCGAGTCGCGGGTGCGCGTTGGGGAGCCGAGAGGCTTGACGCGTCGACGTTGATCGAGAGGCGGCCATGCCCGGCCTCGAAGATCGCGAAGTGGAATGGGAAGGCCGCGCGAATCTCGCGGCCGAGCGCGACCGGATCGGTGAGCTCGAGCTCGAGGTGGGCCCGGTCCAGGTCGAGCGCGGTGACGTCGACCGCGCGGGCCCCGGGGACAAGCTCGAGCGCGTGCTGGAAGGCAGTCACTCCGGCGATGTCCAGAAACGGTCCGGCATCGACCAGGACACGGCCCTCGAAGATCCTGTCATGTGGCATCGGAACGGGCAGTCTCACGCCGGCCGCCGGGTAGACGTTGTCAGGAGTCGAGGCCGAGTCGTCCGTCGGGTCGGCCGGCGCCCAGTCTCCCGTCAAGGGTCCGGGCCCACCCGTCCGCTGGTCGTTCGCCGGCCCGTACCGAGGCGCGGGCGGAGGCGGCGGCCCGGTCAAGGGCGTGGCGTGCACGCCGGACGGACTCGTCGACGCTCCGCCGACCTCCGCGGCGTGGACCGCGGCCATCTCGATCTCGACCTGTAGTGTCGTGAGCTCATGTATCGCCCGGCGCAGCCGCTCCCGCCAGCCGGCAAGATCTTCGATGGCGGCGGCGATCTCCGGCGACCGGGGCGCCGGCCGGGAGGGCGCGCCCGCGGGCATGACAGGCGCCGCCGGCGCCCAAGAGCCGGCCGTCTCGGTGTTGGGCCCGTGCTGCGGCCCGACCGGCGGTGCGGCGTCCGGCCCGCCCGCCACGGGCTCGACATCGACCTCGCCGGCTGCCCAGACCGGCGCCACCGCCGGCTCCGCGGGCAACTCGGCCGGCCCCGGCTCCAGCTCCGGCCCCGCCGGGTACGAAGTCTCGGGAATCGCCTGCCGCCAGAGCCGCCGCTCGGTCCGGGATCGCGCGGCCGCCTGGAAGTCGGCCACGGCGTGTGCGTCCGCCAGCTGGCCCTGGAAGGCGCCTGGCCGGTCGTCGCGTGCGGGTCCGCGGACGGCTGTACCCTCCGCCGCCGCCATGCCCCGCTCGAGCGCCTCCAGCTTCTCGTCGAGCTCGGCCAGCGTCGCGAGCACGTCGCCCTGCGCCGCGACGCGCGAGTCCCTTTCTCTCAGCATCGACTGCTCCCCCGCATCCATCGTCGGGTGGTGGCCTTCGGCAGGCTCCACCCCGGTCACCGAAACCCACAGACTCCGGCCGGACTCAGACAGCAGCGAGTCTTGCAAACCCTCTAGATGATTTCCAGTGCGTACCGGCGATGCGCCGGGCTCCTCCCCCATGCCGTGTAAATACGCGACCGGGGCCGCATCGGACGCAGCCTTGACCGCTCAAATTCTGTCGATCGGTCGAAACCGAGAGGCCCACCAGCCCCGCCGCCGTCCGCGCTATCCGGCTGAGCCGAGCGAGGTCGGCAGGAGGATGTCGAACTGGAGGCCGTCGTCGACCACACGGAAGCTCCCGTAGCGGTCGAGCGTGGTATCCCCGTCGGCGGAGATCGAGTATGTCCCGAGCGGGCTGACGCGGTTGTTGATGTTGAAGAAGGCATCGACGACCGCTGCCCGACTCGTGCTCCCGGCGGCGTCGATCGCGCTGAGCACGGCGTTCATCGCCTCGAAGCCGAAGATCGCCGACGAGTCCGGAGGACCGCCGAAGCGGACCGCGTAGCTCTCGTAGAAGGCCTGCCCAGCGTCGCCGTACAGGCTCGGGTCGAGATTCGGTCCGGTCAGGTAGGTCACGGCCTGCGCGCTGCCCAGGGAAGCCGCGAACGCCTCGGTTGCGAGCGCGTCCGTACCGAAGATCTTCAGTTCCGGACCGGCCGCGTGGAGCGCGCCGAACAGGGCGGCCACGCCGGCGGCGGGCTCGCCGGCGAACAGCACGCAATCCGCGCTCCCGGCCACGGTGGCCGCGGTCGAGCCGTAGTCCCTGCCGCCGGTCGAGACGACCCGCGTCGCCACCACCGTCAACCCGGCGGTTCTGGCGTCCCTGGCAAAGGCCGTGGCCAGGCCGCGGCCGTAGAGGGTCCCGTCGTCGAGGACGAACACGTGGGTGCAGCCGGACGTCCGTTGGTAGCTGACCTGAGCCGCCGCCTGGGCGCCGTCGGCCGGGACGACCCGAGCGAACGTGCGGCGGCCGGTCGGGTAGTACTTCGCCGGCTCGGCCGGATCGGCGAGCGTGCTCGTCAGTCCCCCGTAGGTGGCCGTCGGCGCGACCTCGAGGATCCCGGCGCGATTGAGAATCGGCAGGACGATCGCCGTGTCGCCGGAGGTGTACGGGCCGAGGAACGCGACCGTCGAGTGGTCGGCGGCCGCCGCGCGCGCGGTCGCCGCGACGGCGGCCGTGCTCGACGTCCCGTTCGCGTTGGTCTCGTCGAGCAGGACGAGGCGCACCGGGGCCTTGTCGGCCAGTCCTCCGGACTGCTCGAGCGCCAACTGCATGGCGTTGGCCAGCGACGGATTGGCGGCTGCTCCCTCAAGGGGGACGCTCGCGTAGATGCTGATCTCGCCGGAGCTGGCACCCGGGACGTTGATGTTCGCGACCGGCGTCGTCCGTGTGGTCGATGCGTTCGTCCCACCGCACCCCGTGAGCACCGCGAGCGCGGTGACCGCCCCGATCACCGTGGCGCTCCACCGGACTGGTGCCGGCCCGGTCACCCGCCCGTCCCGCCGGTCGTGGTGGCCGGGGTCGCATCGACCCCTGTGATCCGGCTCGACGGGGACGCCGGCAGCTTCACGGGACCTTCGCTGGTCGTCGTCGCGCCCGTTGTCGAGGTGGGCTGCGTCGTGCCCGTTCCGGCCGGTGACGTCGCGCCGGTCGCCGTCGATCCGGAGACCACCGTGCCGCTTCCGGGGAGCGGCCGGCCGGTGATCTGCTCGTACTCGAGGTCCTCTGTCTGGAGGTCGAGCGGGACGAGGCGCTGCGCCGAAACGAGGTTCTGACCGGCCGCGGAGATCACGTAGGCGAGGTAGTCGCGGACGGCCGGCCGGGTGAGTGCCTGCTTGGAGACGAACGCGAACATCCGCACCGAGAGCGGATAGACGCCGGACTCGACGGTCTGGGCCGACGGAAACACGCAGTCCGGCGTCGTGTCGACGTCGACCGGCCCGCCGGCCGGGACGGTCACGCCCTGACCGGCTGCGGTCACGTAGTGGGCACCGGAGGAGGTCGGTGTCGACGGGAAGTCGACGACCCGGCCGACGCTCAGCTGACCGCCGACGTCGCTGTCGATCGCCCGCTGGGTAGGTCCGGCCGTCGTCAACGTCGTCGCCACACCGCTCGCCGCCAGCGACGCCGCCTCCTGGATCGGATCCCAGATCTCCATCGGCCTGAGCTTGTCCTCGTAGAGCTCGTAGTAGGTGAAGCGGAAATAGCCGACGTCGCCGATCGACCCGAGCGCCTCGCCGCGGGCGGCGGTCACCGACTTGGCGATCGACGCGATCAGCTTCGTCCCGGCCGCCGCCTCGGCGGTCTGCTTGGCCGTCGAGTCAGCCAGCGCGTTCGCCCGGGCGATCGCCGCCTTCTGGGCCGGGGTGAGGACCTTGTGCGACTTCGCCCGCTTGGCGTTGGCCGCGGCGATCTGCGCCAGGACCCGCCTGTTGGCCGCCGCACCAGCCGCCGCCTCGGCGAGTCGGATTCGCCGCCTTGCCTTGGCGACGGCGTCCGCGACAGCCTGGCTGAGGGCCCGGCGGGCCGAGCCGAACTCGACCTGATCGAGGACCTGGGCGTCGGTCGGGTGGACGACAAGGTCGCCGCGGGCGTCGGTGATCGGCGCGCTGCCGCCGGCGCCGAGCACGAGATTGGCAAACAGCTGGTAGGTGTCGTTGTCGGCGCCGCGCCCGGTCGCAACGAGCCGGCGATCGTCGAATCCGAGCTGGCTCCAGTCGTCGATCGTCGAGCCTGTCTCGAAGATCTGGCGGACCGTCGAGCGGCGCAGGCAGTCCCCGCCGACCGAGTCCTCGTTGCGGGTGGCGATCACGATCGCGTCCGCCGCGACCTGGAACGGCTCGACCTGGCCGGTCTTCGAGGTCACGAGGGTGATGCCGTTGGCCGCGCACGCGGCCTCCTCGGTGGCCGTCGGCAGGCTCGTCGACATGGCGATGTCGGTCTGACCGTCGCAGAGGTCCTGGAACGCCTTGACCGGCGCGACGCTCGTCGCGGCGGCGGCGGCGGCCGACGAGCCGGTCGCGAAGCCGGCATCGACCACCGGGAGGACTCCCAGGTTGGTCGAGTCGTCGATCCGGACCGACCCGGACGGGGCCTTCGCGAGCGTCGCCCGCACCGCGGCGGCCTGGGCCGCCTGCTTCTTGTGGAGGATGCGCGTCTGCTGGGAGATCGTCGTCTGGGAGACCGGTGAGGTGCGCGAGTAGTAGTTGTTCACCTTCACGCCACAACCGATCAGCGCGATCGGCACGAGCGCGACCGGCAGGCGAGCCGCGACCCGACGAGCATTCAGGCGCGGCATGCTCATGGCCCGGGTGTGGCCGGCGCGCTCGGCGTGAGTGGGACGGCGCCGGTCCCCGGAACGGCGGCGGTCGCGGCCGGCGCGGTTGCCGCGGTCCCGCCCGGGAGCGCCTGGGGGCTCGCTCCGGGGAGCGAGGCGACCGTATCGCCGGCGTTGACCGGCGGGTCCTTGAGCTCGGTCGGCAGGCGAATGACCTCGAAGTCGCTCAGGCGCAGCCCGGAGACCTCGCCGCCGCGCAGCAGCGGGGTCACGAAACGCCGATTGTTGCGCTCGGAGACCGGCAGCTCGGTCCGGCCGTCGGGCGCCGTGGCGATCCCGTGGGCGTCGCGGAGCGGCGTCGTCCAGTCGGTGGTCAGCTGGGCGTAGAGCGTCGGCACGGCCGATCGGTCGACGACGATCGCGCCGTACGTCCTCAGGGTGTTGTAGATCGTCGCGCTCGCCCGCCGGTTCGTACCGCCGGGGATCTCGCGCAGCAGCGATGCGAGCGAGACGCTCGCCTTGAGGCGCAGGCGGGCGCCCTCCGGAAGCGACGTGACGGCGCCGTTGCCGTCGGTCAGCGACGCCGGCTGGACGAAGTTGAGCGCCGCCGGTCCGGGCACCGAGATCGCCAGGGCGTGGCGGATCACGCCGGCCTGGAGGTCTTCGGGAGTGATGATTCCCGCGAACATCGGCAGGCCCGACCCGCGGGCCGACGGTGCGGTCGGCGGGAGGTAGCCGGAGCCGGTGAGGCTCCAGCGGCGCAGGTACTGGTAGGACATCGTCGCGGTCGCAGCCGTCCCGCGACGGGCGCGCCACAGGTCGTAGCCATAGCCGGCAGCGGCGTCGATCACGGTCAGCCAGCCGTCGTACTGCGGGTACGGGGCGGTGGCCGGAGGGATCTTCAGCGTCGAGACGAGGTAGCCGTCACCGCAGAGGTTGTCCGGCGGAGGCAGGTTGGGCTGGCGGCAGAGCAGCGACGTCGAGACGGCGTTCGACGCGTCGGCATCGAGCACTGGCGGCGTCCACTTGATCGTGTTGATGTACAGCGGCGCGGTGATCCGCCGCCGCTGGAGGGACAGGGACTCGATGATCGACCCCTGCTTGACACCCAGGCGCAGCTGCGCCGCGGCGATCAGCGCGCTCGATCGGGGATCGACCGCCGCCGAGACGATCGACGTGTTCCACGGGCTGGAGGCCGAGAACGGGTGGTCGATCGCGTTGACGAACTCCTTGTCCGAAGGCACCGTGACCGTCGGGAGCGGCGTCGTCGCTCCCGTCGCCGGGGTCGTTGTCGTCGTTGGGCTGGGAGTGGCCGCAGTCGAGGTCGTCGGGCTCGCGCCGGACGGCTTCTTCGGCGAGACGAGATGTACCGCTGGGATCGTCGCCTGGTTGGAGGCCGTCGTCGGCGTCTTCGAGCCGCCGCAGGCGACGATCACCCCGGCCGACAGCGCGAGGACGGCGAGCGAGCGCCCGACGCGGAGGGTGTCCGTGCAGGCGCCCCGGACACCGTTGCGGGCCGCCGGCCGTTGGCCGGACTGGGCGCCGATCCAGTCGTCCTCGTCCCGCGTCAAGCCCGCCGTCAACAGCTCTCCCTAAGCATCGACCACTCCCGCGACTGCGCTGGCGAGCCGGACGCGGAGTCAGGCGCGGCCCGCTCGGTATCGCCGCCGGCGGCAGCGGCGAGTCTCGCAAAGTCTGTACGCAAATTCCAGTGCCCGCCGGCGACTCGCCGACCTCCCCGCCCCATGACGGTTCCATACGGAGACGAGCACACACCGGACGCACTCGCCAGCGCTCAAATCTCCTTCACCGCTCGACCCCGACGCGATCTGGAGTCAGGCGATCGGCGCGGTCGTCGGACGCGTCTACTCAGTGACACGCAAGACGTCTCACGAGTAGGCGACCACGGCGGCGCCGGCCGCGTCCCGGCGACCCTACAGGCCCAGCTGCGACGCGTAGTCCGCGCGGTACTGACGCTCGGCGGTCTCGACCTTTGCGACGTAGCCGCGAGTCTCCGGGAAGGGAATCGACGCCAGGCTGAACGGCTCGCCGGCGGCATGGGCGGCGGCAACCCAACGGTCGACGTTGGCCTCACCACCGTTGTAGGCGGCGAGCGCGAGGGTCTCGTCACCGTGGTACTCGTCGAGCAGGTAGCGCAGGTAGTACGTCCCGTAGGCGATGTTGACCTGCGGGGTGGCGAGATCCGCGGTCGTAAAAGACGTCGCGCCCGAGCGATGGGCGAGGAACATGGCCGTGGCCGGGAGGATCTGCATCAGGCCCTCGGCGCCGGCCGGCGAGGTCCGCGGGTCGAACTTGGTCTCGGCGTAGATCACCGCGGCGACCAGCGCCGGGTCGAGGTGCTTCTGGCTTGCCTGCTGGCGGATGATGTCGGCGTGCTCGAGCGGCAGCGTCAGGCTGCGGATCGCGCCACGGAGGTACGGCATCGCGACGACGACGCCGACTCCCGCGGCCAGCAGGAGGACGGCGAGCCGCAGGCGCCGCCGCCGGCGGAGGGCGAGCGCTCGGGACGGGACCCGCATCGTCGTGCTCATCGTGGCCGGCCGGCCCGGATCGTCGTGCTCATCGTGGCCAGCCGGCTCGGATCGTCGGACTGATCACTGCGGGGTCTCCGTCGACGGGGCCGCCGGCCGGTCGCCTGCTCGCGAGATCCCGCCGAGCGCGGCAAGCACCGCTGCGACGGAGTCCTCGAGCTCCGCGAGCGTCCCGGAGTTGTTGATCACGTGGGTCGCCCGCCGGGCCTTCTCGTCCTGGCTGAGCTGGCGGAGCTCGCGTGCGGCGAGCGACTCATGGCCGCGGGCGGCGGCCCGTCGACTGCGGAGCTCGTCATCGGCGATCACGGCGATCGTCGCATCATAGGCGCCGTCCATGTCGGCCTCAAAGAGCAGTGGCGTCTCGACGACGCCGACCGGCGGCGGCGGCCGGCGGGCGAGAACGTCGTCGCGGAAGGCGACGACTCGGTCGGCGACGAGCGGCCAGAGCAGTCCCTCGAGCCAGATCCGCTCGGCCGGATCGGCAAAGACCCGGCGGGCGACCGCGGCCCGGTCGACGGCCGCGTCGCGAACGACGTCTTCGCCCCAGCGGGTCAGGAGGGCCGCGCGGACACCCGGCGTCCCGTACAGCTCGTGGACGACCGCGTCGGTCGAGAGGGTCGCCGCCCCGAGCCGTTCGAGCAGGCGCAGGACGGTTGACTTGCCGGCTCCGAGCCCGCCGGTCAGACCGACGAACGCAGGCGCGGGGTGCTGCAGGCTAGGAGGTGGCGTCCGCCCGGGCGCTGGCTGCGGGCTCGGCGACCGCCGGTTCCTCGGCAGCCGCGGGTTCCTCGGCAGCCGCGGGTTCCTCGGCAGCCGCGGGTTCCTCGGCAGCCGCGGGTTCCTCGGCAGCCGCTGGTTCGGCCGGCGTCACGGGCGCCTCGACGACCGGTGCCTCGGCCTGGGCGACACCGTTGACCGACGCGTCGACGGCGGCCTCCGGAGCAGACGGGACCAGCTCGGTCTCGGCGGACTCGTCGGCGGTGTCGTCCCCGACCTCGGGAGCGCCGTCGTCATCGAGCTTGCGGATCGGCAGAATCTGGTTCTCGACCCGCTTGACCGAGAGCGACAGACGCCGCCGCTCGGAGTCGATCTCGAGGATCTTGACGCGGACGTCGTCACCCGGCTGGACGATCTCGCGCGGGTTCTCGACGTGGTGGGTCGCGAGCTCGGAGATGTGGACGAGGCCCTCGACCCCGTCGAGGATCTCGACGAACGCGCCGAACGTGACGACCTTGGTGACCTTGCCGGCGAGCTCGTCGCCGACGTTGTAGGTGTCGACGATCCGCTGCCAAGGATCTTCCTGGGTCTGCTTGAGACCCAGCGAGATCCGCTGACGGTCGCGGTCGATATCGAGCACCTTGACCTGGACGGTGTCGCCGATCGAGAGCAGCTCGCTCGGATGGTTGACGTGCGACCAGGAAAGCTCGGAGATGTGGATCAGGCCGTCGATCCCGTCGAGGTCGACGAACGCGCCGAAGTCGACGATGTTGGAGATCTGACCCTCGACGACCAAGCCCGGCTGGAGGCGGTCGAGAATCTGCTGGCGAACCTCCTTGCGCTCCTCTTCGAGGACCGCGCGGCGGGAGAGGACGACGTTGTTGCGGGAACGGTTGAGCTCGATGACCTTGCATTCGATCTTCGTGCCCATGTACTCGTCGAGATTCGGGACCCGGCGGATGTCGACGAGCGAGGCCGGCAGGAAGCCGCGGACCCCGAGATCGATGATCAGTCCGCCCTTGACGACCTCGATGACCGTGCCCTCGACCGGCTGACCGGATTCGGCGGCGGCCTCGATGCGGCGCCAGGCCTTCTCGAAGCGGGCGCGCTTCTTGGACATGATCAGGCGGCCGTCCTGATCCTCCTTGGTGAGGACGAGGGCGTCGACCTCTTCGCCGAGCTCGACCTCGTCGTGCGGGTCGACCGCCTTGCGAATCGACAGCTCGTTCGCCGGGATGACGCCCTCGGACTTGTAGCCGATGTCGACGAGGACCTCGTCCTGGTCGATCCGAACGACATGGCCCGTGACGACCTCACCCTCTTCGAAGGGGCGCATCGTCGCGTCGTAGTTCGGGACGATCTGCCCGTCTATCTCGAGGAGCAGTCCGTCTGAGCCCTCGACGATCGTCGCCAAGGGGTTGTCGATCAGTGTCTGCACTTGGCGCAAGGTTAGCGCAGCGGCGCCGGCTGGCTCGGTCTGGCCGGCCGGCCGGCTGCCGGGTGGGCGAGCAAAGGCCTCACGCGGGCAGCCGTATCATCCCCGCCGTGCCCGTCAGAGCCACCAAGCGCGGTGCCGAGCGGACCCGCCTGGCCCGGGACTGCGACGTCCTGATCTGTGGTGCGAGCTTCGCCGGGCTGGCGGTCGCCCGTGAGCTCGAGGGGTCCGGCGCGAGGGTCCTGATGGTCGACCGCTACGAGATCGGCGAACGGCAGACGTCGGCGTGCGCGGCGCCGACCGAGTGGCTCGAGAACCTCGGCCTCGAGGCATCGGTCCGTCAGACGTTCGACGAGCTGGTGATCCACACCGAGCAGGACACGTTCCGCTACGGGCTGCCGTGGACCTTCTCGACATTCGACTACCGCCAACTCTGCCAGCTCCTCCGCGACCAGTCGCCGTCGACCGACTTCGAGACGGCGAAGGTCGAGTCGATCGTCTCGCCGCCCGGCCACCGGGTCCACCGAGTCGAGACAGACCGGGGTGAGCTCCGCGCGCCGCTCGTCGTCGACGGGCTCGGCTGGCGACGGGTGCTCGCGCCGAACTCGGGCGTCCAGCCGCCGAAGGCCCGCCTGTCACGGGGACTCGAGGTACACCCGAACAGCGCTGGGGACGACCTCGAGATCTGGATCGACCGCCGGTACATCCGGGCCGGCTACGCGTGGAGCTTCCCGGCCGGCGAGGAGGTCCGGGTCGGGGTCGGGTCGTTCGAGCCGCGCGACCACGTCAAGGACGGGACGCTCGTCCTCGCCGACGACCTCAAGGTCGACGCGGTCCGCTACCAGGGCAACTGGATTCCCCACAAGCTCCGCCCGGCCGTCGAGGACGGTGTCTTCTTCGTCGGCGACTCCGCCGGCCACTGCCTGCCGCTGACGGCCGAGGGGATCCGCACGGCGCTCTACTTCGGAATCGCGCTCGGCCGGGAGCTCCGGCTCGTCACCGAGGGCCGGATCTCCCGGGAGCAGGCGCTCGAACGCTACGGAGCGTTCAGCGCGCAACACTCCTGGCAGTACACGTGGATGCTCAACGCCCAGCACGCCGTCGGCCGGCTCAACGGCCGCCCGCTCCTCAACCGCGTCGTCGGCCAGATGGGCCGCCAGCAGCTGGTCGACTGGGCCTTCGAGCACTACCTGTCGATCGCCCACCCGTCGTTCGCCCTTCGCGTGTAGATCCCGGTCGTGCCTCGCCGTCGTCCGCTTGGATCTCCCGGCCGCCGGTGCGGCCCCGATACCTGATCACCGCCCGAGCACGACGTCGATCCCCAATAGGACGAGCGCCAACTCGGACTCTCCGATCGCCCCGACCCGATCGGAGAGGACACGCCGATCGACGGTCACGATCTGCGAGACGTTCGCGACCGAGTCCCTCGACAAGCCGGCTCGCCGGGCTGCCAGGAGCACATTCCCCGGCGCGGCCGCCAAGCGGAGATTGCTCGTGAGCGGCACGACCATGACCGTGGCGAGCCGACTTGCGTTGAAGGCGTCGCCCTGGACGACGACGACCGGCCGACGAAAGCCCGGTCCCGAACCAATCGGGCCGGCCAGCGACGCCCAGAAGACGTCGCCCTGTCCGACTACCACTCGCTGCGCTGGAGGACACTCGTCGCGGCGACCGTCAGCCAGGGATCGGGTTCGGACCCGAACTCGTCTGCGACTCTGTCGAGCGCCGCCGTGATCTCCGACGGCTCTCGCCGCAGGAGATACTCCGTGAGCGCGTCTCGGTAGACCTGGCTCCGCGTCGCTCCGAGCCGGCGGGCCAGTTCGTCAGCCCGTCCGAACAGCTCGTCGGGGATCGACACCGCGACTTTCATACCCGGAGTATAACCCGCCCGGTGCACGGTCGACCTGATCACGTGATCACCTGATCACCTGATCACCGGCCAGAGATGCGGGCGCACCGGTCGGCGCCGGCTCACTTCGCGGCGAGCCAGTTCTCCCCGACGCCGATGTCGACGACCAGCGGCGGGTCGAGCTCCCAGGCTCCGGTCATCTCCCGGACGACGATCTCCCTGACCCGGTCGGTCTCCTCCGGCGGCCCCTCGAAGAGCAGCTCGTCGTGGATCTGGAGGATCAGCTTCGTCTCGAGCCCGTCGAGCGCCCGGTCGGCGCTGACCATCGCGACCTTGATGATGTCGGCCGCGCTCCCCTGGATCACGGTGTTGACGGCGAGGCGCTCGCCGAGCGTCCGCTGCTGGTAGTTGCGGGCCCGAAGCTCGGGGATCTGCCGCCGGCGCCCGAGCAGCGTCGTCACGTGCCCGTCCTCGGTCGCCTGGGCGATCGTCGTCTCGATGAACTCCCGAACCTTCGGGAACCGCTCGAGATAGGTCGAGATGATCTCGGCCGCCTCGGTCCGCGGGATGTTCAGCCGGTCGGCCAGGCCGAAGTCGGTCAGCCCGTAGACGATCCCGTAGTTGACCATCTTCGCCTTCGAGCGCATTCCCGCGTCGAGCTCGTCCGGCGCGACGCCGTAGAGCTGGCAGGCCGTCGCCGTGTGGACGTCCTCGCCCCGGTGGAAGATCTCGTGGAGGACCGGCTCGCCCGCCAGCTGGGCGAGCACGCGCAGCTCGACCTGCGAGTAGTCGGCCGAGACCAGCAGCCGGCCGGGCGCGGCCTCGAAGCAGCCGCGGATCTCCCGGCCCAGCGGGGTGCGGATCGGGACATTCTGGAGGTTGGGATTGGTCGATGAGAGACGTCCGGTTGTGGCCACGGTCTGAAGGAATGTCGTGTGGAGACGGGAGTCGCCGTCGACCAACTCGGGCAGCGGTTCGAGGTAGGTCTTGACCAGCGTGGAGAGCTCTCGCCACCGCTCGATCAGCACGATGATCTCGTGCTCGTGGCGGATCGCCGCGAGCACGCGCGCGTCCGTCGAGAAGCCGGTCTTCCCCCGCCGCTTGCGCGAGAGCCCGAGCTTCGTGAAGAGGATCTCGCCCAGCTGCTGGGGCGACCCGATCGTGAACTCCTCGTCGGCCACCTCGTAGATCCGCCGCTCGAGGATCCCGACCTCCTCGCGGACGCGGTCGGTGATCGCCGCGAGTCGCGGGATGTTCAGGCGCACGCCCTCGACCTCCATCTTGCGCAGCACGCCGACCAGTGGAAGCTCGACGTCCTCGAGCAGCGGCACCAGACCCCGCTCGGCGAGCTCCGGCCGCTGGCGCTCGGCCAGCGCCCGGATCAGCAGCGCGTCTCCCCCGGCGCCGTCCTCGACCGTCGTTGCCAGACCCCGCTCCTCGGCGAGCTCGGCCAGCGGGTAGCCCCGCCGGGCCGGCTCGAGCAGGTAGGCCGCGAGCAGGGTGTCGTGGACCAAGCCCCGCGGGACCTCCCCCAGGTCCTTGGCGTCGTGGGCGACCACCGGGCGGTCGCCGAGCGCTCCGACCAGCGCCGGCCCGTCCTCGCAATCGCCGACCATGACCTCTCCTCCGGCGGCGACGCCGAAACGAGACAGCGGCGAGGACCCGAACAGGGCGCCCTCGGGGACCTCGGGTGCCCGCAGGCCGACCGACAGCTCGTCGCCCGGGCCGGCAAGTCGTGGGAGCTGGCCAAGATCACCATTGCGAACCCGGGCCGACAGCTGCTCGTCAGGCGTCGGCGGCGGGGCCGCTGCCTCCGCGCTCCCGAGCGCCTCCTCCAGCCGGCGCAGCGGGTCGCGGAGCTCGTAGCGGCGGAAGAAGTCCCGCAGGCTCGACCGGTCGGGCTCCGCGTCCAGCCCGTCGGCCACGTTGAACGGCAACTCGACCGCCCGGTTCATCGTCGCCAGCTGCTTCGATACGCGCGCGTCGTCGGCGTGCTTGACGAGGTTCTCCCGCCGCTTCGGTCCGTTGATCTCGGCCACGTGCGCGAGTACCTCCTCGAGCGTCCCGAACCGGACCAGCAGCTCGCTCGCCGTCTTCTCGCCGATCCCAGGGACACCCGGGATGTTGTCGGACGTGTCGCCCTTCAAGCCATAGAAGTCCGGCACCAGGCCCGGCGGAATTCCATACCGGTCGAGGACCGCCCGATGGTCGTAGAGCGTCGTCTCGGTGATCCCCCGAGCCGTCGCCATGACCTTCACGATGCCGGCCTCGTCGACCAGCTGGAAGGCGTCCCGGTCGCCGGTCACGATCGTCGTCGAGATCCCGGCCGCCCGACTCTGCTCGGCCATCGACGCGAGCACGTCGTCGGCCTCGTAGCCCGGCACGCGGACGTTCCGGTAGCCGAACGCCTCGACCAGCGGCTCGAACGCCGGCCACTGCGCCTTGAGCAGATCCGGGCGCGATCGCCGTTGTGCCTTGTACTCGGGGTAGACCTCCGTCCGCCCGGACGTCCCCGCGTCCCACGCGACGATCGTCGGCTTGACGCCGTGCTCGGTGACCAGCTTGACCAGCATCGACGCGAACCCGAAGATCGCGTTCGTCGGCTCGCCCGTCGACGTCGCGATCGACTCGGGGAGGGCGAAGAACGCCCGATAGACGAGGCTGTTTCCGTCGATCAGGAAGAGCTCTTGCATCCGGCTCCACTCTACGGATCCTGTTCCAGGACGAGCTCGGGGTTCGCACTTTTCGCTCGGCCGGCTGCACGTCGGCGCGGGGCGGGCGGAGGGTACCGGGGCGGGTGCGCGGGTGCGGCTGCGGGCGCGGGCGCGGGTGCGGGTGCGGGTGCGGGTGCGGGTGAGGTCGGCGCCGGGGGCGGGCTGTGATCGACCGGGCTCCTCCCGGGGGGTGGACGAGGTCAATGTTGTGACGTTCATCGTGAAATCGTTGCCTGACTCAGTCAGCTACTTTCCTTGGAGAGTCCCCTTCTCCGGGATCGGTCCGCCGGCAGAGAGGGCTGCCCGACCTCTCGAGCCTGTCGGGTTCCTGGTCCCCGCCGGCGCCCGGTAGTCGCCTTTGATCGGCCCCCACGTCGGCGTGGTCCCGAACGCCTGGCGGTGCACGCGCACTAGGATCGACAGGGTGCGGTTGACGATCACGGGAGCCAGCGGGCTGATCGGCCGACCGCTGGTCGAGACGCTCCGGGCCCGCGGCGACGACGTCACGATCCTCAGCCGGGACCCCCAGCGTGGCGTGACCTGGGATCCGTTGAGCGAGCCGGCCCCCCACGAGGCGCTCAGCGGCCGGGATGCCGTGATCCACCTCGCCGGGGAGAACGTCGCCCAGCGGTGGACCGACTCCGCCAAGCGGTCGATCCGCCAGAGCCGCGTGATCGGGACCCAGGCCCTCCTGGAGGGACTGCGGGCGGCCGATCCCCGGCCGGGCGTGCTCGTCTCCGCTTCGGCCGTCGGCTACTACGGCGACCGCGGCGACGAGGTCCTCGACGAGTCGGCTGACCCCGGGACCGACTGGCTGGCCGGTGTCTGCGTCGAATGGGAGGCCGCAGCCGCCGAGGCGGTCGGGCTCGGGATGCGGGTCTGCTCGCTGCGGACCGGCGTCGTCCTCAGCCCCGACGGCGGCGCCCTCGCGAAGATGCTGCCGCCGTTCCGGGTCGGCCTCGGCGGGCCGGTCGCCGGCGGCGACCAGTACATGCCGTGGATCCACCTCGACGACGTCGTCGGGATGTACCTGGCCGCCGTCGACGGCCGCGACTGGACCGGTGCGGTCAACGCGACCGGACCGGCCCCGGTGACCAACCGCGAGTTCTCCAAGGCGTTGGGCCGGGCTCTCCACCGACCGGCGCTCGCCCCCGTCCCCGGCCTGGCGGTCAAGCTCCTCTTCGGTCAGATGTCGGAGATCGTCACCGGCGGCCAGCGGGCCGTCCCCAGGCGGGCTGCCGAGCTCGGCTACGACTACCGCCATCCCGAGCTCGATGCCGCCCTGGCCGACGTCCTCGACGGGCTCAAGAGCTGATCTCCGCGGGGGACCGGGTGCGGAGGGAGTGGACTCTCCAAGAGGTGGAGGAGGGGGACTCTCCAAGAGGTGGAGGAGGGGGACTCTCCAAGAGGTGGAGGAGGGGGACTCTCCAAGAGGTGGAGGAGGGGGACTCTCCAAGAAAAGTAGCTGACTGACTCAGGCAACTACTTCGCGATGAAGGTCTCGGCAATTCGGCATGTCCACCTCGGCCGCGCGGGGGGAGCCCGGTCGACGAGCATCCCGAACCCCCGGCGCCGCCCCGCACCCGGACCCGCACCCGCACCCGCACCCGCACCCGCACCCGCACCCGCACCCGGACCCGCCTCGAACACTCGTCCTCGACCGGCGGCGGGTGGCACGCGATATGGACGCATGTACGTACGATCCACGGAGTGACTCGCCGCGGTCGAGAAGTCGCCCTAAAGTCCCCGGCGGTTCCAGCCGATCGGGCGATCATGAGAAGACTCCCCGGCCTGCTCGGCCTAGCCACGATGATCGCCGTCTGGAGCGCGTCCGCCCTCCTGGGTACGGCCACCGCGCTCGCGAACACGAGCCACGCCGGCTGGCCGGCGATCAACGGAATGCTCCTGATCAACAAGTTCGACCAGGCTCGTCCGCTCGACGGCCGCCCGGGGAGCGACCCGTTCGACGGGACCGACTACAGCGCGTCGTGTCCGCTGGGCGTCATGCACTCCTACTGCGTTCCCGACGGGATCCCCGTCCGGTCGGTCGACGGCCAGAACAACCACGGGGTCACGTGCTCGGCGCTCGAGGCCGCCGAGGCGGAACTCGTCGCGGAGCTCCGGCTCCCGCTGCCGACGTCCGACTGCACGGTCGGCGTGACCGGCGCGGCTCTCGTCCCGCCGACGATCGGCCACAACGAGCTGCTCGGCGGTGGGGGCAACGACGTGATCCACGCCGGGCCGGCAGGCGACGTGATCTGGGGCGACTACAAGCCGGGCGACAACGGCCCGCACCAGATCGATCACCTGTACGGCGGCGCGGGCAACGACTTCATCTACACCAGCCACGGCCTCAACTACGTCGACACCGGCGGCGGCTACGACGTCGTCCACGCCCACTTCGGACACGGCGACATCCACTGCAACTCGGCCTCGGTGACGGTCTACCTCAGCCGGGCGGACCGTGCCCGGTGGAAGCTGTTCGGGTGCAAGCACATCAGCCACGACACGCTCGGCTACTGAGCCGGTCGGACGCAGACGCGGCCGAGAGGCTCACCGGGGCGCCTACCCGCCGGTCGTCAGGTCCCGATCGAACTGCAGCCGGCCGCTCGAATCGATTGTGTAGCCGGCCATGTTCGCGAGCGTCGTGTCACCCGTCGGGGTGATCGAATACCGGCCGAGGACGGAGTCGCGGTTGCGCAGGGCGAAGAACTCGCGGACGACCGCCGCCCGATCGCTCCCGAGCGGTCCGGCCGCGCGGATCGAGGCGAGGATCGCGGACATCGCCTCGTAGCCGTAGAGCGAGTATGCCGTGGCGGGCGTGCCGAAGGCCGCCTGGTAGGCATGGAGGACCTGCTGGGCGGCCGGCGGGTACTGGGCGAGCTCGAGCACCGGGCTCGTCACGTACGACTCGGGCGCGGCGGGCCCGGCGGCCGCGACGAACGCAGGGGTCGCGAGCGAGCTCGCGGCGAACAGCTTGACCTGGGGTCCGGCGTCGTGGAGGGCCTGCCAGAGCGCTTGCGCCCCGGGGCCGGGCGAGCCGCCGAAGACGACGGCGTCGGCCTGGGACGTCGCTCGCGCCGCGGCCTTCGCGTAGTCGCTCGGCTTCGTCCCGACGACCGTCGTGTCGAGCTGGGTCTGCCCGGCGATCGTGATCCCGCCGGCCGGGGCGTCACGGGCGACGATCCCGGCGATGTCCGCGTCGAAGACGTCGTAGTCGCCGATCACGTAGACCCGGTGGACGCCGAGCGCCTCCATGTAGTCGACGATCGCCTGGGCCTCGACCGCGTCGGTCGGCTCGAGGCGGGCGAACGTCCGCGGACCACCGGCCGGGTAGTACCGGTCCGGCTCGCCCCGGCCGTCGGTCGGCGAGTCGTCGGTCAAGCCGACGTACGTGCTGGCCGGGCTGACCTGGAGGACGCCGGTCTCGTTGAGCAGGGGCAGTGAGATCGCCGACGCGCCGGAGTCCCAATCGCCGATGTAGGCGATCGTCGTCGTGTCCTGGGAGGCCGTCCGCGCGGCGGCGAGCGTGTCCTGCGGCGTCCATGCTCCGGCCTTGGCGTCGGCGTCGTCGAGCGACGCGAAGCTGATGTGGAAGCGCCCGACGTGTCCGCCGGCCTGGTAGAGGGCGAGCTTCTCGCCGTTGACGATGCTCTCCTGCCGGGCCTGGTCGGGACCGGCGACCGGGAGGTCGGAGTAGACCGTCAGCGTCTGGTTCTGCGCGGTCGGGCTCGACCCGTTGGCCGTCGCGCCGCATCCGGCGACGACGAGGCCGCCGAGGACGGCAAGGGCGATACGTCCTGCCGATCGGAATTGGCGCAAGCCCGAGCTCCCGTGCTGGTGTCGAGTCCCGGCGGACCCTGACCAGATCCGCCCCGAGCGCCCTGCCGGTGACCCGGGCGGGCCGGAGCGCTCAGCGGGTGAGTCTATTGGCGACGCGCGCCGCCGGGCAGGTATCCCGCGAGGATCCTGAACGACGCGCCGACGAGGAGCACGACCATCGTCACGAGGAAGGCGTCCAGGCCCTTCCCGAACAGCGCCCAGAGGACGATCCAGAGGACCATCCCGAAAGTTGTGCTCAGAACCATGCCCATATCGCGGGCGTAGCTTAGTGGTTTCACGTCCGCGTTCGGCCGGTAGCCGACGGCCCCCGCCGGGTGATCTCGAGCGAGATCTCCGGATCGACGTCCCGGGCGCCGGCGAGCGCAGCGCCGAACGCCGTGACGAGCAGTCGGTGGACCTGTTCCCGGGGCATGTCGCCGGCCTGGACCCAGTCGAAGATCGCCGCGTCGAGGTAGCCGAGCCAGCCCTTGACCGCCATCCGGAGCGCCGGCCTCGGCTGGCCGTCGCCGGTCAGGGCCGCGAGCACCGTCGCGGTCGTCCGCGTCCGGAAGTCGTCGACCACGGTCTGGCCCTCCGACCGGATCGCCGTGCTCTGGATGAACCGCGCCCAGGCCTGGCCGTTGCGCTCGATCCAGCGCAGGTACGCGTCGAGAGTCCGCTCGAGCTGCTCGAACGCCGTCCCCTCCCCGGTCGACGCGACGAGTTCCTGCAACTCGGTCGTCGCGTCCTCGACCGCCGCCCTGAAGAGGGCCGTCTTGCTCGGGAAGTAGTGGTACACGAGAGCCTTCGAGACGCCGGCGGCCTCGGCGATCCGGCGCATCGAGATCTCCTCGAAGGCGTGCTCGGCGAACAACCGCGTCCCGGCGTCGAGCAGCTGGCGACGGCGTTCGTCGACCTGCAGCCGGGTGTATGCGGGCTCCCCCACGTCCCCCATCATACCGGCTTCTTGACCGACGGTTGACAAGCCGCCCGCCGCGCTCTACCGTTCCTATCAACCGATGGTCAACAAGGAGGGTGACGTGAGCGGATCAGAGATCACCGAGGGGCCCGAGCCCGTGCGTGCGCTGCGACCGATCGAGTTCCGCGACTGGGACCGGACGCCGGTGAGCGACCTCGTCGGTGGACGCGTGCTCGCCTGGCTCGGCGGGATCGCCGTGCTTGTGGGGATCGTGCTCTTCCTCGCCCTGGCGATCTCCCACGGATGGATCGGCCAGACGGCGCGCGTCCTGCTCGCCGGCGGCGCCTCGACAATCCTCGTGGCCGGCGGCGTCTGGCTGCGCGGCCATCACGGGCGAACCGAGGCGGCGACGGCGGTCGTCGGCGCCGGGACGGCCGGCCTGTTCGCGACGCTGATCGTCGCCGGCGACGTCTACCGACTCGCTCCGCCGGTGCTCTGTCTCGCCGGGTCGCTGATCGTCGGCGCGATCGCCACCCTGCTGGCGATCCGCTGGGCCGGCCAGGCGATCGGGGGACTCGGCCTCGGCGGGGCCCTGCTCGCGCCGATCCTTCTCGGCGCGCCGTCAGACCTCACGGTGGTCGGGATGCTCCTCGTCGCCGGCGCCTGCGCGACCTGCGTCTGCGCCCGCCGGCAATGGCCGTGGCTCGGCCTGGCGAGCGTCGTGATCTGCGCGCCGCAATGGGCCGGCTGGGCACTCGCCGACCGCTCGGCGATCCCTGAGCTGCTTGTTCTGGCCGGTTTCGGTCTGCTCGGACTCGCCGGCGGCGTCGCGGTCGGGCGGGGGTCGGGCAGCGGGGACGCGCCGCGCCTGTCGATCGCGTCGGTCTCGCTCAACGCCTGCCTCGCCGGCGTCGTCGGCTACGTCGGACTCGGCGCGGCCGCCGGCCACACGGCGTCGATCCTCTGGCTGGTCGGCCTCGCCGCTGCTCACGTCTGCCCGGCCGTAACCGATCGGTTCGGCCGGATCCCACGCGGGACCCGGCAGGTCCTGCTGAGCGTCGCGGCAGTGCTCGCCGACGTCGCGTTCGGCCTGACCGCGCACGGAATCGTCCTCACGATCGGGTGGGGCGCGCTGAGCGTGGTGCTCGCCTGGACGCTGCGGCGCGACCCCGACGACGCCGAGCTGGTCGAGCTCGGGCTCGGCGCACACATCGCCCTGGTCCTGATCCGGGTCGTCCTCGTCGCACCGCCGGACTCGCTGATCTCCGATCGCGGGAGCCTCGTCGGCCTGCTGTCGATCGGGACGCTCGCCGCCAGCGCGCTCGCGTCCGCCCGCCTCTCCGGCGGACGCCGTCCGGCCGGGGCGGCGGCCCTCGACGGGCTCGGCCTCCTCGCGATCGCCTACCTCACCGCCGGGGCGCTCGACGGCGCCGCCCTGACCACGGCCTGGGCCGTCGAGGGCCTCGCGCTGACACGGATCGCCGCGAGGAGTCGCGCCGCCGGCCGGGCTCCGTGGCTCGGCGGGCTCGCCTTCCTCGGGCTCGCGGCGGTCCACGCGCTCGGGGTCGACGCGCCTCCCGGGGGTCTCCTGACCGGCACCCACGACCTCGGCGCGGCCGCGGTCGGCCTCGCGGCCGTCGGCGGGGCGACGCTCGCCGCCGGGCGCCTGCAGCCACCGGCGAGCAGCACGCGGCGGACGCTGATCGGCGCGTGCGCGATCACCGGCCTCTATCTCGGGTCGATCGCCGTCGTGACCGCCTTCCAGGCCGGCACGGCCGACCGGGTCGTGAGCGCGCTCGACCTGCCGGTCCGCGAGCAGGCCCAGGTCGCGCTCAGCGCGCTGTGGAGCCTGGCCGGGCTGGCCGCCCTCACGGTCGGACTCCGGCACCGGCTGTCCGCCGTCCGCACGGGCGGGCTCGCCGTCCTGCTGGTCGCGGTCGTCAAGGTCTTCGCCTACGACCTGTCGACGCTCGACTCGATCTACCGGGTGATCTCCGTCCTCACGCTGGGCCTCCTGCTCCTGCTCGCCGCCCTCACCTACCAGCGTCTGCGTCCCCCGCCGCCTCCCGACCTGCGGACCGTTCACCCGAGCCAGCGCTAGCGTCTCGTCGCCGCGGCGTGGGGAACTCGGGAGCCGGCGGCCGAGGGATGGCTAAAGGCAGTCCGGCCCTCTGCCGATGAGACCGGGTGCGCACCGCGGCCCGACGGATACCACGCGCGTGCCGCCGGTCGTCGATCGTCGGGCTGGTCGGGGCGTTGGTCGGAGTCTTCGGCTCGCTCTGCCTGTCGGCTCCGGCCGCGATCGCCGCGCCGGCGACCGGGTCGGTGACCGTCGTCGGCGAGACGGGCAGCTACGTCACGGGGGGCCATGCGTATCGGTTCGACTCCGACTCCGACTCGGGGTCGGTCTCGCTGAGCGGCGCCGGCTATGCGAACGGGCCGAGCGTGGCCGTCGTCGAGGCGAGCGGCGACGGATCGAGCTTCTCGTTGAGCTTCGCCGCGCCGGCGGGCGAGACCCTGCAGACAGGTGAGTACGCGGCCGCGACGCGCTACCCGTTCGAGAGCGCCGGTCAGGCTGGCATCGACGTGTCGGGCGAGGGCGGGTGCAACCAGGAGTACGGGAGCTTCGATGTGAAGGACGTCCACCTGGACGCGAGCGGAGCCGTCGATCGCCTGTGGCTCGTGTACGAGGTCCGCTGCGAGAGTATGGGCGCGGCCGACGTGTTCGGCGAGGTCCGGCTGAACGAGCCGGCGACCGGAAGCGGTCCGTATTCGGAGCCGACCACCGTGCAGTGGCCGGGCATCGACCTCGAGCGCCCGGCCCGGGTGGTTCCGGTGAGGATCTTCGCCGGCCCGACCGACCGGACGGTCGCGAGCGTCGCGCTGACCGGCCCGGGGGCAGCCGACTACTCGATGCGACTCGACCAGTGCACCGGCCAGACACTGGCGGCGGGCACCAGCTGCGATGTCTTCCCGCGGTACGGCCCGACGAATCCGGGTGCGTCGCCGGCCGCCGAACTCGTGGTGAGGATGACGGACTCGAGCGTCGTCGACGTACCGCTGGGAGGCTTCGCGTACGGCGGTACGACGGAGATGGCCCTGGAGAGCGACCCGGGCGACTGGATCGGCGGCGGCGTGGACAGCTTCTATGACGAGTCGAGCGCCGACATCACGGCATCGGGTACCCGCGAGTCGGTGAGCTTCGCCGTGGCCGGGGACGACGGCTCGTACATGACCGCGGACTTCGTCCCGGGGAACAACGACATCCTCGTGCCGGGTGCGACGTACACCGACGCGTCACGGTACGGATTCAGCAACGAGGGAACCGGAATGGACGTCACGGGCAATGGCCGTGGGTGCAACGTCCTGTCGGGTGAGTTCACGGTCACCGACATCGACTTCGACCCGGAGGGCAACCTGCTCGACGCGGGCGTGACGTTCGTGCAGCACTGCGAGAACGGGACTCCGGCCCTCCGGGGAGCCTTCGAATGGAGGGCGCAGACTCCGGCGGTCCTGGCTCCCGGGATCATCTCGTCGACACCGCCGGTCAGCGTGCCGCCACCCGCGGCCGACGCGCCGACCGGCGGCGACCCGTCGCCGCCGGCGGCCACGCCGCCGAGCTCGAGCCCGGCGCCGGTCAGCGTGCCAACGCTGAGGCCGGCGGCCCAGACGGTGTCGACCGGGGCTGCGTCGACCAGTTCGGCGAGCGCCCGTCAGACGACATCCGGGTCGATCGCCTCGCCGCCACTCACCGAGACGATCTCGGTTCCGGGACACCAGTCGGCCAGGACGGTCGCGGCTTCGGGCCTGCGCGTGACGGTCACCTGCAGTCAGGACTGCGCCGCGTCGGTCTCGGTGCGCGGGGTCACGCGGGCGGGCACCGCCAGCACGACGACGCGCGTCAGCCTCCGAGCCGGGCTCCGCAGGACGGTGCACGTCCGTCTGCACGGTTCGTCGAGGCGCCTGACGTTGACGAGCAGTGCACGGCAGGCGGCGGCGCCCGGCGGTTTGGCGCCGACCGTCACCCGGCACCTCGTCCTGGCCTGATCGGGCGACGCCGCCGGCGGCCCGGCTGGGTGGTCTTCGACGGGTGGCAGGTGGCAGGTCGTTGGACGACCGGCACTTCCGGGCCGTCCGACCACTCGCCGGGGGCGACGCGTTCGGTCTGCTCCCGCGAGACGGCTGAGTCACCAGAGTGATCAGCAGCCGGACGGCTGAGTCACCAGAGTGATCAGGAGCCGGACGGCTGAGTCACCCGAAGTTGCTCAGGAGCCGGGAGCCTGCACAGCCGCGTGCGACTCGCGTGCGAGCGCCCGGGCGAAGCCGGCGACGAGCTCGCCGACGGCCGCCGCGGGATCCTCGGCCTCACCGGCAGCCCGGACCAGCCGGCTGCCGATGATCACGCCGTCGGCCCCGGCCTGCGCGGCCTGGACCCCCTGTTCGGGCGTACCGATCCCGAAGCCGAGGGCGATCGGCACGTCGGTGTGGGCGCGGGCGCGGGCGATCCGTGCTCCGAAGGTCTCAGACAGGGCGGCGCGCTCGCCGGTCGTGCCGGTCAGCGAGACGGCGTAGACGAAGCCGCGAGCCTGGGCGCCGATCGCGACGAGCCGGTCATCGGTCGTGGTCGGGGCGATCAGGGGAACGAGGGCGACGCCGGCGGCCTCGCAGGCGTCGAAGACGTCGGCGGCCTCCTCGTGGGGGATGTCGGGGACGATCAGGCCGCTCACCCCGGCGTCGGCGAGGGCGCCCGCGAACCGTGCGAACCCGCGGGCGAGGATCGGGTTGGCGTAGCACATCACGACCACGGGAACCGACTCGCCAAGCTCGGCGCCGAGCTCGAGAACGCCGTCGAGCGTGGCGCCGGCCGCGAGCGCGCGGGTCGCGGCCGCGTGGATCACCGGCCCGTCGGCGAGTGGGTCGGAGAAGGGGACGCCGAGCTCGATGATGTCGGCTCCCGCGTCGACGTAGGCCTGACCGATCCGCCGGGACGTCTCGAGATCGGGGAAGCCGCCCATCATGTAGGGCATCAGCGCGGCGGTCTTCCCCGAGCCGGCGAAGGCCCGGGCGATCCGCTCGTGGCCGGCGTTCACGCCTGGCCGAGGACCTCGGCGAGATCCTTGTCGCCGCGGCCGGAGAGGCAGACGAGGTCGAGCCCGCCACCGGGGTTCTCCAGCGCCCAGCTGAGGGCGTGGGCGGACTCGAGCGCGGGAATGATCCCCTCGAGCCGGGTGACCTCACGGAAGGCGGCCAGCGCGTCGGTGTCGGTGACCCCGACGTACGTGGCCCGACCGGTGTCGCGCAGGTGGGCATGCTCGGGGCCGGAGCCCGGGTAGTCCAGCCCGGCGGAGATCGAGTGGGCCTCGAGGATCTGGCCGTCGTCGTCCTGGAGGACCGCGGAGAGCGACCCGTGGAGGATGCCGGCCCGCCCGCCGACGGTCAGCGGCGCCCCGTGGCGCTTGGTGTCGAGCCCGTCGCCGGCCGCCTCGACCCCGATCAGCTCGACGTCGGGATCGTCGATGAAGGCCGCGAAGATGCCGATCGAGTTGGACCCGCCGCCAACGCAGGCGATCACCCGGTCGGGCAGCCGGCCGACCCGGTGGAGCAGTTGGGCGCGGGCCTCGTCGCCGATCGTCCGCTGGAGATCGCGGACGATCGCCGGGTAGGGGGCCGGGCCGACGACCGAGCCGATGATGTAGTGGGTATTCGAGACGTTCTCGACCCAGTCGCGGATCGCCGCGGAGACGGCCTCCTTGAGCGTGCGGGCGCCCGCGCCGACGGGCTCGACACGGGCACCGAGCAGCTCCATGCGCTGGACGTTGGGCTTCTGGCGGCGGATGTCCTCTTCGCCCATGTAGACGATGCACTCGAGGCCGAGCAGGGCGCACGCGGTCGCAGAGGCGACGCCGTGCATGCCGGCGCCGGTCTCGGCGATGATCCTGGCCTTGCCCATCCGCTGGGCCAGGAGGGCCTGTCCGAGGGCGTTGTTGAGCTTGTGCGAGCCGGTGTGGTTGAGGTCCTCACGCTTGAGGAAGATCGGCCGGCCGGCTCGCTCGCTCAACCGCCGGGCCTCGTACAAGGGCGTCGGACGCCCGGCGAAGTCCCGCAGCAGCAGGGCCAGGTCGACCCGGAACTCGGCGTCGGCCCAGGCATCGATCCAGGCGGCCTCGAGCTCAGCCAGCGCGGGCATCAGAGTCTCGGGGACGTACTGGCCGCCGTACGGGCCGTAGCGGTGGGCCAGCGACGCGGGAGCCGTGCTCACGCCAGGGGCCTCGGCGGGGTCAGCGTTGACCTTGAGTGATCGCATTGACACACCGTAGCGGCCCGGGTCACCTTCGTGTGAAGGCGAGGAGGGGTTCTCCGCGCCCGGACCGTGCTGCCCGGATCAGCGCGCCGGAGAACCTCAATCCGCGTCCAGGTGCCCGTGACTCTCGCGACCTGTGGGTCGGCAAGCAGCTGACTGACCGCTTCGTGTCCATCCTCGTCGGCCAGATATATGCGCGAGCGAGCACCGACGAGTCAAGGTAGGCGATCACCGGCGGTCGCGGTCTTCGTCGAGCAGACGATCGACCTGCTGGCCGAGACCGCGCGTCGACGCGATCGTCCGCTGGCGCAGGGCGGGGCCGACGGACGGAGCCGAGATCGTGCGGAGGATGCCCGCTCCCGCGATGAAGATCCTCTGGGACGCGGACAGCATCTGCTTCAAGACGAGTCACTGGTATCAAACGCGGCGCATGACATCCAGTGGTTGCAGGCTGTCGGCGCCGGGCGTCGAGACCGTCAGCGCAACCGATGTGTCGTCCTGCACGACGACCGGTTCGGCGGGGCGGGCGGCCGAGAAAAAGGCACGGAGCTTCGCTTCGTCCTTGACGCCGGGGCGAGCCTCGACCCCACTCGCGACGTCAACGCCGTACGGATCGGCGATCTCGATCGCGGCGCGGACGTTCGCGGGCGTGAGGCCGCCGCTCAGAATCGCGGGGATCTTCGATCGGCGCGCGGCGAGCAGCTCCCATTCGAAGCTCTGGCCGCCTCCCCCGCGGAGGCCGGGCGTGTGGCCGTCGAGGAGGTGAAAGTCGGTGTGGAAGCGCTCGAGGTCCTGGAGGGCGCCGGCCCCGCCGATCGGCGCGGCCTTGATCACGCGGGCGCCGGTCCGGCGGGCGACCTCCGCGCAGAACGACGGGCCCTCGTCCCCATGGAGCTGTACCAGGGTGAGCCCGAGCTGGTCGGCGAGCCGGCCGATCTCGGCGAGCGAGGCGTTGACGAAGACGCCGGCGAGCTCGACCCGGCGCTTGAGCGTGGCGGCGATCAGCTCGGCCTGGTCACGGGGGCAGTTGCGGGGCGACGGCGCATAGAAGACCATCCCGACCGCCCAGGCGCCGAGCTCGGCGGCCAGCACGGCATCCTCGAGACGAGCTACGCCGCACACCTTGACCTTCACGTTCTGCATATCCCACACCGTAGCGGCCGCCGGCGTCGGTACGTGTCGAGCGCGGGCATCACCCGCGCTCCCTCGAGCGCGATCTCCTCGATCGTCCACCCAGCCGTCGAGGTCACTCGCTCTTCAGCCTTCGCGACGAATCGTACGAGACCACCGGTCGCTCCGAAGGCGGCGTCAGCCGCCCTGCGTAATCAGCGTGTTCGGGCGGTTGGCGAGCTTGACGGGGAGGTTGATGTGCTTGCCGGCGCGGAGGACGCCGATCGTCACGGTGTCGCCGACCTTGTGGGCACTGATCAGGTTGGTCAGGTCGTCGCCGGTCGAGACCTTCCTGCCGTCGACCGAGACGATGATGTCGCCGCCGAGCTGGACCTGGCCGCCGTCGATCTGGGCCGTCACGGTCCCGGCGCGCAGGCCGGCCTTGGCGGCGGGCGAGCCGCTGGTGACGGCCTGGACGAGGGCGCCCGAGCTGACCGGGAGATTGAGGGCGGCGAGCGACGGATCGATCGTGATCGTCGAGATGCCGAGGAAGGCGCGGGCGACGACCCCACCCTTCTCGAGCTGGGGAATGACCTGCTTGGCGGTGTTGCTCGGGAGGGCGAAGCCGATCCCGACGCTGCCGTCGCTCGTGCCGCCGGTCTCGATCTGCGAGTTGATCCCGATCACGTTGCCACCGGCGTCGATCAGCGGGCCGCCGGAGTTGCCGGGGTTGATCGGCGCGTCGGTCTGGATCACGTTGTCGATCGAGAAGCCGTTGGGCGCGGTGATCTGCCGCTGGAGGGCGGAGACGACGCCCGTCGTCAGGGTCCGGGCGAGGCCGAACGGGTTGCCGATCGCAATCGTCGGGTCGCCGACCTGGACGTTGCTCGAGTCGCCGAGCGTCAGCGGGTCGAGCCTGAGGCCGCTGGGCGGGGCGACCTTGAGGACGGCGAGGTCGGTGCTGAGGTCCTTGCCGACGACGGTCGCGGCGACGATCTTCTGGTCGGCGAACTGCACTGTGACCTTGGACGCGCCCTGGACGACGTGGGCGTTGGTGAGGATCGTTCCGGCCCTGTCGATCTCGAAGCCCGATCCCGTCGCCTCGCCCTGCTGGGTCTGGGGGAACGGATTGAACGGGGAGCTGGTCTGCTGGGTGATCGTCGAGCGGATGAAGACGACGCCCGGCGCGGCGGCCTTGTAGATCTGGGCGGGAGTAAGGCCGGCCGCCTTCGGGCCCCCGGCGGTCGAGCCGGCGTCGCCTGAGGTCAGCGGTGCCTGCTGGAGGACCGTGGTCGTGCTCGACGGACCGCCGACACCGAGCAGGAGGAGGGCCCCGGCGACGATCGCTCCGCCGACCAGAGCGGCTGCGAAGGTGCGGAGCGTGGCCTTCATCGGGCTGGGATTCTGCGGGCCCGGCCTGAACCGGGTCTAAAGCCGGGGCGTGGGATTTATAAGCGTCTCGGAGCGGGTAGGCCAGGTATGTGACGACTAGGTCGACGCCAGGCGAAGCAGCTGCCGCCCGCGGCTCCCTGGTCGAGATGGCGACCGGCTTCGCCCGCGGCAAGCTGCTGTGCGCGGCGGTCAGGCTCGGCATCGCCGATGCGCTGATCCGACCGATGAGCGTCGATCACCTCGCGGCCGAGATCGACGCTGATCCGGGCGCACTCGGTCGACTGCTGCGAGCCCTCGCGACGATCGGGATCCTCGAGGGCACGGCGGCGGACACCTACGCCCTGACGGCGCTCGGCGGGCCGCTTCGCCGGGACGCGCCGGACTCCGTCTGGGCGAGCGTGGTCTTCTGGGCCGACCTGCTCGCCGACCAGTGGACCTACCTCGACGAATGCGTCCGCGCCGGCGAGCGAGAGGGCCCGGCGCGGGCACGCACCGCCGCGGGCGTCTCGTCGCGCTGGGCTCGAGAGCCGGAGGCGTCGGCGATCTTCCACGCGGTCTTCGCCGAGGCCGGACCCGAGGCCAACCTGGCCTACGTCGAGGCGTGCGAGATCTCGTCGGCCCGCGTGGTCGCCGACCTCGGAGGTGCCGGCGGCGGGCTCGTGTCGGCGATCCTCGGGGCGTTCCCCGCGCTCCGCGGCGTCCTGGCCGATCGCCCGGAGGCGCTCGTCGCAGCCAGGGAGCGTCTGGCGGCAGCGGGCCTGGGTGATCGATGCGAGCTCACAGCCTGCGATCTGGTCGAGACCGTCCCGGCCGGGGCCGACGTGTACCTGATGCGCAGCGTCCTGCACGGATACGAGGACCCCGCGGCCACAGCGATCCTCGAGAACTGCCGCGCGGCGATCGGGGCCGGCGGCCGGCTGCTCGTCATCGAGTGCGTGGTGCCCGACCGCGTGCAGCGGGCCGATCCGCGGGTCGAGGCGATCGCGATGGGTGATCTCAACATGCTCGCGGTGACCGGCGGCCGCGAGCGCACCCGCTCGGAGTGGGAATCGCTGTTGGCCCGCGCGGGTTTCGAGCTGGTCGAGGTCCGCCCCGTCGGCTGCGACCCGGCGAGCGGGCTGGCGAGCGACCAGCACAGCGTGATCGAGGCGCGTCCGGCGCAGGCGTGAGCGCGCGATCCGACGGTCGATCGCCGCTGCGCGAGTAGGCATTGCATAAGATCCGACGCGATGGAGTCGGCGGACGGTGAGCGTCGACCGCAGGTGCGTCTGGTTCGAGCCAACGGGAGCGCGCAATGAACGGATCTATGGGGCGCCGGGTCGCGGTTGGATGCGTCGGGTTGCTGGTCGTGCTCGTGGTGGCCGGAGTCGCCCGTGCGGCGCTGCCCTCGGTCGTCGTCAGCGAGGTCACGGCCCCGCTGACGAACAACATCGCCCACACCGGCGTCACCGAGACCGCCAACTGCTCGTCGGGCACACTCGTCGGCGGCGGCACGTACCTGCGCAACGCGTCGAGTCCGTCGACTCTGCCGACCAACGGACTCGTCCTCGGCGGCGTCGCGCCGTCGGCCGGCAGCTCTCCGGTCGATGTCCCGGTCGGCGCCGGCGGGACGGATCCGACTTCATGGCTCGGAATCGCGAACTTCACCGGCGTCGCCGAACTCGGCGACGAGGCCGAGGCGTTCGCCCTCTGCGCGACCGGCGGGACCGCCCACACGGTCGTCGCGACGCAGACGACGACCGCCGCCAACGCCACCCAGGAGGTCAACCCTCCCGTCCTGACGATCGCGACCTGCCCGTCCGGGACGACGCTGATCGGCGGCGGCGCGGTCACCAGCGGCGCCGGGCAGACCAACGACGGCGTGACGACCGGCAACAGCGGCAACCTCAAGCCGGTCGGCGACTACCCCTCCGACCACAACGGCGTCGCCGCCGTCGACGGCTCGACCGGCGCGACCTCGTGGACGGCCTACGGCGCGTCCGGCATTCCGGCATCGAGCGACGCCGTTACGGCGTATGCCTTCTGCTCGACGGATCCCGCCGCGCCGCCCGTCCAGGTCGCCCGCACCGACGTGTCGGGTCCCAACGGACAGGCCGGCACGACGCTCGACACGGCGTCCGCCACCTGCCCGACCGCGACGCGGCTGGTCGGCGGCGGCTACGAGGTCGACGAGAGCGTCGGCGCGACCGACGGCCTCCAGCCGCAGCAGGGCTACCACATGCGGGGCAGCTACCCGACGACCGACGCGACCAACGGCACCGAGGTCGCCAACGGCGCGGCGAACCCGACCGTCTGGACGGCGCTCCTCCAGGCCGGCGGCCAGAGCCTCCAGACCGCCAACCACATGAACCTCCGCGCCTTCGCGATGTGCGCGACGGCCCCGTCAGCGCCGGCGTCGCTCTCCACGCAGGCCTCGCCGTCGGTCGGCGTCGGCGGCGTGGTCACAGACGCGGCGACGCTGTCCGGCGGCACCTCGCCGACCGGGTCGGTCGCATTCGATCTCTACGGACCCGGCGACACCGGCTGCTCGAGCCCGGTCGCGACGTCGACAGACCCGATCTCCGGCGATGGGACCTACCAATCGGCGCCGTTCACCGCGCCCACCGCCGGAACCTACCGGTGGGTGGCGAGCTACAGCGGCGACGACGCGAACCCCGCGACGGCCGGGACCTGCGGGACGACCGGCGAGTCGGTCGTCGTGACGGCGGCCGCCCCCTCGATCTCGACGCTCGCCTCACCCGCGCTCGCCAAGACCGGGACGCAGATCTCCGACACGGCGACGCTCTCGGGCGGCGCCACGCCCGGCGGCTCGATCACCTTCAGCGTCTACTCGCCCTCCCAGCCGGCGTGCGCCACCGCGATGCGCACGTTCTCGGTCGCGGTCTCCGGAAACGGGTCCTACAAATCGCCGGCGTTCGGCGGCACGAGCACAGCCGGTACGTATCGGTGGATCGCCAGCTACGGCGGCGATGCCAACAACGCTCCGGTCAGCGGCCACTGCGGCGACTCCGGCGAATCGGTGACGATCATTCCGGCGACGACCCTCTCGACCGCGGCCGCCGGGCCGGTCACGATCGGCGGCCAGATCTCCGACACGGCGACGCTCGGCGGCGGATCGAGTCCGACCGGGACGATCACCTTCAACGTCTTCGGTCCCGGCGACACCGCCTGCGCGACGCCGCTCGCCACCTCCACGGAGACCGTCACCGGCGACGGGATCTACCAGTCGGCCACGTTCACCCCGGCCGCGACCGGCGCCTACCGGTGGATCGCGAGCTACGGCGGCGACCCGGCCGGCAACGCGGCGATCAGCGGGACCTGCGGAGCGACCGGCGAGACCAGCCAGGTCACGCTGCCGCCGGCCGGTGGCAGCGTCTACGTCGGCAACGGCAGTGGCGCGAACGCCGGAATCGCCCAGTACACGATCGCGACCGACGGGACGATCACGCCCAAGAACCCGGCGATCGCCCCCGGCAACCCGGAGGCGTCGATCACGGTCACCCCCGACCTCAAGTACGTGTACGGCGTCGCCAACAACACGCTCTCCCAGTACAGGATCGGCTCCGCCGGCGTGCTCGCGCCGAACACGCCGGCGACCGTCGCGATCGGCGTCGACGGCATGTCCAACTCGTTCAGCGTCGCCGCGAGCCCCGACGACCGGGACGTCTACGTCGTCAACGACGCCGGCAACTCCGGCGCCAACGAGGTCGCCCAGTACACGATCAACGCCGACGGCACGCTCTCACCGAACACCGCCGGCGCCAGCGTCCCGACCGCGACCAACCCGCTCACGATCGGCCTCAGTCCGGACGGGAGGTTCGCCTATGTGACCGACGACAGCGGACTCTCCCAGTACGTCGTCAACGCCGACGGCACGCTCTCCCCCAACCCGGATGCCGCGAGCGTCCCGACCGGTGCCAGCCCGTCGGCGATCGCCTTCAGCCCGGACGGCCGGTACGCCTACGTGACCGACCGCAACGACGACGCCGTCTCCCAGTACACGGCCAACGCCGACGGCACACTCTCGCCGGACTCGCCGGCCACCGCCCCAACCGGAAGCATGCCGTTCGGGATCGTCGTCAGCCCGGACGGCGGCAGCGTCTATGTCGCCAACTCACTGGACACGACGATCTCCCAGTACACGGTCAACTCCGACGGCACGCTCTCCCCGAAGACGCCGCCGACCGCCACGGAGACCGGCGTCGACGGGCCGTTCGCGGTCGGCATCAGCTCCGACGGTCGGGGCCTCTACGCGGCCGACAACGGGAGCAGCAACACCGCCCAGTTCGCCGTCGGCGACCAGGGCGCGCTGTCGCCCGACTCGACGCCGACCCTGCCGTCCGGCAACGACCCGGACTCGATCGTCGTAACGCCGAATCCGTCCCTCTCGACGGTCGCGTCCCCCGCCACACAGGTCGGCGACCAGATCTCGGCGACGACCACGCTCGCCGGCGGCTCGACGCCCACCGGCACGATCACCTTCGACGTCTACGGCCCCGGTGACACGTCCTGCTCGACGCCGCTCGCCGCTTCGACGGCGACCGTGGCCGCCGACGGCACCTACTCCTCGGCCGCGTTCACGGCGACCCAGCCCGGCGTCTACACCTGGACCGCGGCCTACGGTGGCGACAGCGGCAACGAGGCGGTCGGCCCGACGTCCTGCTCGAGCCCGGTCGGGATGGTCAGCGTCAGCGGTGCTCCCGGCGTATCGACCGGCACGGCCTCCAACGTGACCGGGACCGCAGCGGACCTCGCGGGAACCGTCACGCCGAACGGGTCGACCACCGCCTATGTCTTCGAGTACGGGACATCCCTCTCGTTCGGCGCGATCACATCGCCCGCGATAGCCGCGCCGGCGGACTTCGCCCCGCACGCCGAGACCGGGACGGTCTCCGGCCTGTCCGCCGGGACGACCTACTACTACCGGCTCGTCGCGACCAACGCCGACGGGACGACCTTCGGCTCGGTCGCGAGCTTCACGACGCCCGGCCCGGCCGTCGCGCCGGCGGCGATCACACAGGCCCCCGTCTCGATCGGGAACACCAGCGCCGCGCTCGGGGCCACCGTGAATCCCGAGGGCCAGGCGACCGCCTACACGTTCGAATACGGGACGACGACGAGCTTCGGCTCGATCACGCCCGTCGTCGAGCTCGACTCGGCCAACGCGCCCGAGACGGTGTCGAGCACGGCGAGCGGACTCGCCCAGAACACGACGTACCTCTACCGCGTCGTCGCCTCCAACGCGGCCGGCACGACGGTCGGCGTAGTCCGCAGCTTCACGACCGGTCCGGTCGGCCCCCCGACCGCATCGACCGGCTCCGCGACCGGCGTGACCGGCACGGCTGCGGTGCTCTCCGGCACCGTCAACCCCGACGGCAGCCCGACGGGATTTGCGTTCGAGTACGGCACGACGACACAATTCGGCTCGCTCAGCACGATCGACAGCACCGGCCAGAACGACGGCGCCCAGTCCGTCTCGCTCTCGCTCACCGGGCTGACCCCGAACACGACCTACGTCTACCGCCTGGTCGCCACCAACGCCAACGGCACCGCCGCGGGAGCGCTCGGAACGTTCACGACCGGACCTGGGACCTGATCGGCGCGCCGTCCCGGGCCCTGATCTGCCGGTCCTTGCTCGCCGGGGTTGCCGCGCTGCCGGCCGCGGCGATCCTCGGCCTGCCGGCACCCGCCGCCGCCGCCCTCCCCGCAGTCTCGGTGAGCGTCGTCACGACGCCCCTCGCGAACACCACCCAGCACACCGGCGTCACCGTCTCGGCCGGCTGCCCATCGGGGACGCTGGTCGGCGGCGGCAGCTACCTGCGCAACGCGACGAACCCGGCGACCCTCCCGACGAACGGACTGGTCCTCGGCGGGCAGTCACCGTCGACCGGCGCGGCACCGGTCGACGGCGGCCTCGCCGACGGGGCGACCGACCCGACGCACTGGTTCACCGACGCGAACTTCACCGGCGTCGCCGATCCCGCCAACCTCGACCAGGCGGCGACGTTCGCGCTCTGCGCGACCGGCGGGCCCACCCACACCGTCGTCGAGACCGCGACCACGACCGGCCCGAACGCCGCCCAGCAGGTCAGCCCACCGACGCTCACGACCGCCACTTGTGGCCCAGGAACACGACTGATCGGCGGCGGTGCGCTGACAAGCTCGCCGGACCAGGTCAACAATGGGACGACGGTCGGCAACACCGGCAACCTCAAGCCGCTCGCCAGTTACCCGTCGGACGCGGGCGGCGTCGCCGCGGCCAATGGCTCGACCGGCGCGACGTCGTGGACCGCGTACGGCTCGGCCGGGATCACCGCGGCCACCGACGCCGTCACGGCCTACGCGCTGTGCTCGACCGATGCGACGACCCCGCCGGTCGCGATCGCCCGCGTCGATGTCGCCGGCCCGGTCGCCCAGGCCGGCACGACGACCACGACCGGCTCGGCCACCTGCCCGGCCGCCACGCAGCTGCTCGGCGGTGGGTACGCCGCCGACGAGACGGTCGGCGCGACGCCCGGCCTCCAGCCCCAGCAGGGCTACCACATGCGCGGCAGCTATCCGACCACGGACGCGACCGGCGCGAGCGAGGTCCCCGACGGCGCGGCCGATCCCGAGACCTGGACGGCCCTCCTCCAGCTCGGCGGGCAGACGCTGCCGGCCGGTGACAGCGGCGTCCTCCACGTCTATGCGATGTGCGCGATGCCGCCTCCGCCCCCGAACTCCGCCGACCTCTCGGTCACGCTGACCGGCGCCCCGAACCCGGTCATCGTCGGTCAGCCGCTCACCTACACGCTCGTCGTCGGCAATGCCGGACCGGCCGCCGCGACCGGGATCACAGCCACCGAGGCGCTCCCGGCCGGCGTGACGTTCGTCTCGGCGAGCTCGACGCAGGGCTCGTGCGCCCAGTCAGGCGGCGCCCTCGCCTGCCCGATCGGCGGCCTGGCCAGCGGGGCGAGCGCGACGATCACCGTTGTGGTCATGCCGACCCAGGCCGTCTCGCTCGCCGCCGCGGCGACCGTCTCCGGCGACCAGCCCGACTCGAACACGGCCAACAACTCGGTGACCGCGACGACGATGGCCGACCTCGCGACTCGGGCGACTCCCGTGCTCACGGCCCAGCCCGGCGGCGGGACGCTCGGCGGGTCGATCTCGGATGCCGTCACCCTGACCGGCGGGTCGGCGCCGACCGGACTGATCAGCTTCGTCCTGTTCGGCCCGGGTGACACGAACTGCGCCGTCGCCCTCGCGAGCTCGACGGCGCCCGTCACCGGCAACGGCGCCTACGCGTCGGCGCCGTTCACGGCCACGAGCGCCGGCGCCTACCGGTGGGTCGCGAGCTACGCCGGCGACGGAGCCAATGCCCCGGCCGGCCCGGGCGCCTGCGGCGATCCGACCCAGACCGTCTCGGTCCGGGCGCTCCCCACCCTGACCACCCGCGCGCTCGGATCGACCGCCCTGGGCGGCGCGATCTCCGCGCAGGCGACGCTGGCCGGCGGGTCGGTCGTGACCGGGACGATCGCGCTCGAGCTCTACGGACCCGGCGACACCGCGTGCACGCGGTCCCTGGCCACGACGACGGCCGCCGTCTCCGGCAACGGGATCTACGGGTCGCGGCCGTTCGCGACAACCGTCTCAGGCACCTACCGGTGGGTTGCCCGCTACTCCGGCGACGCCCGCAACCTTCCGGCCGGGCCGACATCCTGCGCGGCTCCGGCCGCGGCGATCACGATCGCCCCCCGGCCGCCGTCACCCGTCAACTCGTTCGGCCTGACCAGCCGCACCGCGAGTGCCGGCGGACAGCTCAGCGTGGTAGTCAACAGCCCCGGCCGCGGCACGTTCCGCGTCGTCGCGTCGGTCCGCCTGCCGGCGTCCGGCACGCGCAAGGCCCAGACGATCCGCTACGGCAGCGTCGCGGCGACGGCCCGAGCCGCCGGACACCTCACGCTGGAGATCGCACCGGGCTCGCGCGCGAGGACGCTTCGCCGTCATCACACAAGGCTGACCGTGACGCTCGCCGTGACCTTCACGCCGACCGGCGGCAAACCGAGGACGCGGAGCGTTCACCTCACCGTGAAGGGGACCAGGAGATGACGCGCTCGCGCACACGAATCCTCAGGCTGGCCACCCCGGTCCTGGTCGCGGCGGGCCTGCTGCCAGCCGCTGCCGGCGCCGCGACCCCGCCGGCGCCGTCGACGTTCGTCGCCAGCGGCAACGTCGCCGGGCCGAGCTCGACCTTCTCGGAGGTCACGGCCGTCGCCGACTGCGGCGGCGCCCCCCTCACCGGCGGCGGAACCCGGCTGGCGCAGACCACGCAGACCGTGACCCACAACGGGATTCACGTCGACGGCGGCTTCCCGAGCATCGACGGAGCGACCCAGTCGCCCGACGGCGGGCTCACGCCGACCCGGTGGATCGCCGCCGGCGGGGCCGGAGGCGCCGTCCCCGACGACGCCCAGACGCTCGCCTACGGGATCTGCCTGGCCGCCGGCCCGACCGCGACACGGGTCGTCGTGGCCAGCACGCCCGGCCCGTCCGGGACCTTCCAGATCGTCCACGCGACGGCGACCTGCCCGTCCGGGACCCGCCTCCTCAGCGGCGGATCGCGCGCGACGCCGGGGACCGTCGGCAGCCTCAAGCCGAACGGGAGCTTCCCGAGCGACCCGGCCGGGACGCCGGTCCTCTCGGGAATCAACCCCGGCTCGTGGACGGCGACCGGCCTCAACGGCGGGGGCGGCGACCAGTCGAACACGACGTACGCCTTCGCGCTCTGCGCGACCGCCGGCCCGCTGCCGACGGTGACGGTCGTCCACGCCGAGACACCCGGTCCGGCGCCGGCCAGCACGCCCGGAGCGGTCACGGCGACCTGCCCGGACGGCACGGCCCTGCTCGGCGGCGGCGGCTTGATCAGCGACGCCTTCGGCCTGCCAGGCTCCCAGGGCGACCACCTGACCGGGAGCTACCCCAGCGACCCCGGCGGGACCCCGGTCGCCTCCGGCGTGGCCGCGTCGTGGACCGCGGCATCCCACACCGGCGGCGTCGCCTCCGGCAGCCTGACCCAGACCGACGCGTGGGCGCTGTGCGCGAGCTCGGCCGCCGCCCCGGCCCCGCCGAGCGGCCCGGCCGTCCCGGCCGCCGGCAGGCCGCCGTCGATCGGCGGAACGCCGCAGACCGGCCGTACGCTGACCGGGGTTCACGCGTCGTGGACGAACAACCCGACCGGCTTCACCTACCGCTGGCTGCGCTGCGGCTACGCCGGGAACGCGTGCGCGGCGATCGCCGGCGCGTTTGGTCGCACCTACAAGCCGACCAGCGCCGACATCGGCTCGCGCCTGCGGATCCGGGAGACAGCCGCCAACGCGGCGGGTCCGGGCACGCCGGCGGTCTCCCCGACGACGGCCGCCGTTCGCGCGACGCGGGTGACCATCGCCCAGATCAAGGCGCTCCTCGAACGGCAGATCGCCCCGGTCGGTCAGGCGACGAAGATCCCGGCGACCCTCGTCCGCGGCGACACCGTGCTCCCGTTCACCGGGCTCGAGGCCGGCCGTGCGGTCGTCGACTGGTACCTGCCGCCCGCCGCCGGCATGCACGCGG
>Ga0208480_1000053_pt1 | contig 45803 bp, 40 predicted proteins | sample NGESurshal092012_4_FD_184485 | JGI IMG/M metagenome (GOLD analysis project Ga0208480, IMG submission 184485) | Arctic peat soil microbial communities from Barrow, Alaska - NGEE Surface sample F53-1 shallow-092012 (SPAdes) | ecosystem: Environmental > Terrestrial > Soil > Wetlands > Peat ... | reverse complement strand
TTCGTGCTTACGCCAAGTCAGCACGTCCGGTCCGCTGGACTTACACCAACCCAAAACGGCGCATCCTCGCTACAGAAATCACTGGGACAGCCCACTAGCCGCCTTGGATGACCTAAAAAAGTCCCTGCTCCACCAAGCCTTCTCCGGCGCCCTTTAAGCAGCTCCCCGTAGCTCTTCGCGGATAATCCGCCGCAGCGTCTCCTCGAACTTCGGCGACTTGCCTTCTAGATACTCCCGCAAAGCGGAATTTATTAAGGTCTGGTATCCGATCTTCCCGCCGTGTTCATCCGCCATCTCGAAAAAACGGTCGAGGACATCCTCGTCAATGCGAATCGTGATCTTGACCTTCCCGGGATCAAGCGGCGGCTCTTGCGTGATCCGCCCCACGCGCTTTGCCTTGCTGAAATCGTATTCGTCCTTCATGACCTGCCGTACTCTAGTTCTTCATGCACCGTCGCCTTGCGCGCCGAAATGATCCTGATCGTGTCACCCGTTCGGCACGCGTGAACAACTACGAGGATGCGCGCCTTCACGCTCATCCCCAACGCGATAAACCGCTGCTCTTCGGATCTGAATCGGTATCCGCGGTCAACATCGTCTGCCGGTCGTCGAAAACAGTCGTTGCCTCTTCAAAGGTGATTCCATGCTTTCGCTTATTTGCCTCCGCTTTCCTCGGATCCCATTCGAAGGCCACTATTCAGTGTACGTACAAGGCGTACTCCGCGCAAGGGGCCCTACAATATACTGCCACCAAGAGCGCTCTCTACCATCCCATGAACGAAGCCGAAACCCGAGCCGAGCATATTGACCCCGCCCTCAAATCCGCAGGCTGGGGCGTGGTCGAGGGCAGCCACATACGGCGCGAGTATCCCATCACGCTCGACCGACTCGAAGGCTTCGGTAGGCGCGGCAAAGCGCTCACTGCCGACTACATCCTCGTCTATCGCAATACCAAGCTCGCCGTGATTGAGGCCAAAGCCTGGGATCAACTCCCGACCCAAGGCGTCGCACAGGCGAAGAACTACGCCGCGAAGCTCGCCATCCGTTATGCCTATTCGACCAACGGCCAAAGCATCTACGGCATCGGCGTGCAAGAGGGCCCGGAAGCCGAAGCGCCCTGCTACCCCACGCCCGAGGAACTCTGGAACCGAACTTCGCCGAGCCCAACCCCTGGCGCGATCGCTTCGCCGCCGTGCCTTTTGAAGACAAAGGCGGTTATTTCCAGCCCCACACCTTGGCCGCCCCGAGCAAATCGGAATCCTCTTTACTGGATTCCAGAAATATCTCTATCAACGGATACCCTGACATAACCCAATCACAGCCCCTGCAAAAACTTTCCATCCCCTGTTTCCGGTGAATCGGATGCCATTTCGCTTTCAACGAACCTCGCTTCCCCACCCTAGCGTGCCATGCTTTGCTTTCCGAGGAGGAAACCGCTATGACCGCACGCGAAGCACGCAACCGCCGCCGCGCAGAGGAACGAAAAGAGGCCAAACTCGCGCGCAAAGCCGAAATATCTGCCGCTCCGTCAGCTCTCGCTGAATGTTCCGCCGCCGAGCCCTCCAAGCGCGCCGAAATCAACCGCCTGAATGCGCAGCACTCCACCGGCCCGAAGAGTCCGCAAGGCAAAATGGCTTCGTCTCGCAATTCGCTCAAACACGGTCTCGCTTCGGGTACGATCATCGTTCCCGGCGAAGATCCCGTCGCCTTCGAAGCCCTCCTGCACGACCTGTTAGAAGAGCACCAGCCCGCAAACACTACGGAAGACTTGCTGATCCACGAAATGGCTCAGTCCCACTGGCTGGCTCAACGCGCCTTGCGTTTCCAAAACGAATGTTTTGCCGAAGATGGCGTAGACGAGAAGCGGTTAGCTCTCTTCCTGCGCTACCAAACCACTCATAATCGCGCTTTCCACAAAGCCCTCGCAACACTCTTGAAGCTGAAGAAAGAGCGTGGACTACCTTCTGGTTCTGGCTTCGTTTCGCAATCCACCGCCCTGCCGCCGGATAAAGGTGGCTTTGTTCCGCAAAATGATCGCGACTCATCGGCACAGGCCCAGTTCGTTCGGGAAAATCTGCGGGAGGCCGTCGCCTAAGTCGGTACCGCGCCGCGCATTTCTTGATCGACCGCCTGGTTTTGGAAACGATATCGCCGCATTGCGCCTCGAAGGGAATCACCAACAAAAAAGGGCGGCCGAAGCCGCCCTTATATCAAATGAGACTTTTTGTCGCTAGTGAAAAGCTAGACTTCCTCGGCAGCCACGGCTTCTTCTCCAACATCGTCGGAAAGTCCGGCCGTATAAATGCCAGGAGTCTCATCGGAGTAGTCCCCAAGACCGTCGCCGAGCACCAGATCCTGTTCGGGAATCGGCTCTTCCTCGATCACGTCCTCCCCGGCAATCTTCACGCGCCGGTAATACTCCATGCCGGTTCCTGCCGGAATCAGCCTGCCCATGATGACGTTCTCTTTGAGGCCGCGCAGATAGTCCACCTTGCCGTTGATCGCGGCTTCGGTGAGCACGCGCGTGGTCTCCTGGAAACTCGCCGCCGAAATAAAGGAATCGGTCGAAAGCGATGCCTTCGTGATACCCAGCAGGAGCGGCTTACCCGTGGCGGGCCGTCCACCGGCTTCAATCACGCGGTTGTTCTCTTCGCGAAACCTGAACTTATCCACGACTTCTTCAGGCAAGAACTCGGAATCGCCGATCTCCTCAATTCTCACCCAACGCATCATCTGACGGGAGATAACCTCCAGATGTTTGTCGTTGATATTCACGCCCTGCAGCCGATAAACTTCCTGGATCTCGTTCACCAGGTATTTCTGCAGTTCCTTTTCGCCGAGCACGGCCAGAATGTCGTGCGGATTGCGGGGGCCGTCCATCAGCGGATCGCCCGAGTGTACGCGCTCGCCTTCCTGCACGTTGATGTGGACGCCGCGTGGAATCGAATATTCCTTCTGTACGCCATCGTCACCCGTGATGTAAAGCTTGCGCATGCCTTTGCTGACTTCGCCGTACTTCGCGATGCCGTTGATTTCCGCGATAACGGCGGTTTCGCGAGGCTTGCGAGCTTCGAACAACTCGACCACGCGAGGCAGACCGCCGGTGATGTCTTTGGTCTTCGTAGTGGCGCGAGGAATCTTGGCGAGCACGTCGCCGGCGTGTACTTCTTCGCCGTCCGACGCCATCAAGTGAGCGTGGGTAGGCATGAGATACCGCTTCTCGTCCGAACGGCCGCCGCCCTGCGGACGAACCACAACAGTCGGGAAGCGCTTCTCGTCGGAAGATTCGGTGACGACCACTTGCATATTGCCCGTGATCTCGTCGACCTGTTCCTGAGTCGTGACGCCATCGACCAGATCTTTGAAATGAACGGTCCCGCTCACTTCGGTCAGAATCGAGAATGTGTATGGGTCCCATTCGAGCAGAACCTGGTTCCCCTTGACCGGAGCGCCGTCCGCGACATTGATTTTCGCTCCGTACACGACCGGATAACGCTCGCGCTCGCGGTTCTTCTCATCGACAATGATCAGGATGCCGTTGCGGTTCATCGCGATCAAATCGCCCTTATTGTTGCGAACGGTGTTGACGTTATTGAACTTGACGAATCCATCGCTTTTCGCATCCTGAGTCGACTGCTCGCTGATACGGGTAGCCGCGCCGCCGATGTGGAACGTTCGCATCGTGAGCTGCGTACCGGGTTCGCCGATGGACTGAGCCGAGATGATGCCGACAGCCTCGCCTCGCTCAACCATGCGCCCGGTCGCGAGATTGCGGCCATAGCAAAGCCGGCAGACGCCGCGCTTCGATTCGCAGGTCAACACCGAGCGGATCTTCACGCGCTCGATACCGGCAGCCTGGATAGCGCTGGCAAGCTCTTCGGTGATTTCCTGGTTAACCTCGACGATCACATTGTTTTCGTAATCGCGCTGATCTTCGAGAGCGACCCGGCCGACGATACGGTCTCGAAGCGGCTCGATGATCTCGCCCGACTCGATAATCGGCTCGACGTAGATGCCGTCCGTCGTTCCGCAATCGTCTTCAGTAATGATGACGTCTTGCGCAACGTCGCAAAGGCGGCGCGTGAGATACCCCGAATCCGCCGTTTTAAGAGCCGTATCGGCAAGACCTTTACGCGCGCCGTGCGTCGAGATGAAGTACTGCAGCACGTTCAGGCCTTCGCGGAAGTTCGCCGTAATCGGGGTTTCAATAATTTCGCCCGATGGCCTGGCCATCAAACCACGCATCCCGGAGAGCTGGCGGATCTGCTGTTTCGATCCGCGGGCGCCGGAGTCGGCCATGATGTAAATCGGGTTCATAACGCGGCCGGTGCGATCGTCTTCTTCCATGTTCATGAACATCTTGTCGGAGACCGTTTCGGTAACCTTCGACCAGATTTCGATGATCTTGTTGTAGCGCTCGGATTGAGTGATGGCGCCTTCCTGGTACTGCTGCTGAACTTCAAAAACCTGCTTGTCGGCATCCCGAACCAAGCCGGCTTTCTCTTCAGGCACAACCATATCGTCGATTCCGATCGAGATGCCGGCGCGAGTCGCGTAAAGGAAGCCAAGTTTCTTAACTTCATCCAGCATCTGCACCGTGACCTGAAGTCCGAATTTCAGATAACAATAATGGACGAGCTGCCCATCTCCCTTCTTCTTCAACAGCCCGTTAATGAACGGCATCTGCTTGGGAAGCACATCGTTCAGAATCACCCGGCCCACCGTCGTGTCCATGTACTGCTTGTTGAACTCAATCGGCTCCGTGTGCATGATGTTCTGATTGTCAAACGCCTTCGTCAGGTCGATCACCTTGCCGGTGTACCTCAACTTGATGGCGGTAAGCGTTTCAACTTCGCCCATTTCCAAGGCGATCAGCACGTCTTCCATCGACGCGAATGTGCGGCCGGAGCCTTTTGCGTTCGGACGCATCTTGGTGAGGTAATAAAGACCCAGCACCATGTCCTGCGTCGGAACCGCAATGGGCGCTCCATGCGCGGGCGACAAAATGTTATTGGAAGCCAACATCAGCGTGGCGGCTTCAATCTGCGCTTCCGGCGCGAGCGGAATATGCACCGCCATCTGGTCGCCGTCGAAATCGGCGTTAAACGCGGTACAGGTCAGGGGGTGCAGCTTGATCGCTTTTCCTTCCACCAGCACCGGCTCGAATGCCTGAATACCCAAGCGGTGCAGCGTGGGAGCGCGGTTCAAAAGGATGGGGTGATCCTTAATAACTTCTTCGAGGATGTCCCAAACCACCGGGTCCTGTTGCTCAACCAATTCCTTGGCCTGCTTGATTGTGGTGCAGTGGCCGCGCTGTTCCAAGCGATGATAAATGAACGGCTTGAACAGCTCGAGCGCCATCTTCTTCGGCAAGCCGCACTGGTGCAGCTTCAATTCCGGACCAACCACGATCACCGAGCGGCCGGAGTAGTCCACGCGCTTCCCAAGCAGGTTTTGGCGGAAGCGGCCCTGTTTGCCTTTAAGCGTGTCGGAAAGAGATTTAAGCGGGCGGTTGTTTGCGCCGCGCAGCACGCGGCCGCGGCGGCCATTGTCGAACAGCGCGTCAACCGCTTCCTGAAGCATGCGCTTCTCGTTGCGGACAATCACATCCGGAGCGTGCAGCTCCATCAGCTTCTTCAATCGGTTATTGCGATTGATAACGCGCCGATAAAGGTCGTTCAGATCGGAAGTCGCGAAGCGGCCTCCGTCGAGTGGCACCAGCGGACGAAGCTCCGGCGGGATTACCGGGATTGCGTCCAGAATCATCCATTCCGGCTTGTTCCCGGATTTGCGGAAGCTTTCGACAACGCGAAGACGCTTCGCATATTTCAGCTTCTTCTGCGCCGAAGTCTCAGTCTTCATCCGCTCGCGGATTTCCAGGCTGAGCGCCTCAATGTCGATCTTTCTAAGGAGTTCCTTGATGCCTTCCGCGCCCATCATGGCGACAAATTTGCCTGGAAACTCCTGATCGAGCTGGCGCTTGCGCTCGTCGCTGATCACTTCGCCGGTCGAAAGGCCGGTCGCTTCGCCCGGATCGATAATCACGAACGCTTCGTAATAGAGTACCCGCTCCAGCTCGCGCAGCGTGATGTCGAGCAGGTAGCCGATGCGGCTCGGCAGCCCTTTGAAGAACCACACGTGCGAGCAGGCGCTCGCCAGCTCAATGTGGCCAAGCCGTTCGCGCCGAACCCTGGAGAGCGTAACTTCAACGCCGCATTTGTCGCAGATCACTCCGCGATGCTTCATGCGCTTGTATTTACCGCAGAGGCATTCCCAGTCCGCGACCGGACCGAAAATCCGGGCGCAGAATAGACCGTCGCGCTCCGGCTTGAACGTCCGGTAATTGATGGTCTCCGGCTTTGTTACTTCACCGTGAGACCAGCTCCGGATCTTCTCCGGAGAAGCGAGGCTGATTCGAATCGAATCGAAATCGGCAATCAGATTGGCTCTGTCGTATGGAGAGGAACGATACATGAATTGTCCTTAAATACCCTTTCCCAACTGATCCTTGTCTTTTAGTCCGCGGCGTGCGCCAGGTCCTGCATCTCGCGCGGCTTCTTCATCAGCTCCACGTCGAGGCACAGACTCTGCAGCTCGCGGATCAATACATTGAACGACTCCGGCACTCCGGGCTCGGCAGCGGCTTCGCCCTTCACGATGGCTTCGTAAATCTTGGCGCGCCCATATACGTCATCGGACTTCGCGGTCAACAATTCCTGCAGAATGTATGCCGCGCCGTAAGCCTCGAGCGCCCAGACTTCCATTTCTCCGAAGCGCTGTCCGCCGAATTGCGCCTTTCCGCCGAGCGGTTGCTGGGTGATCAGCGAATAGGGTCCGATGGAGCGCGCGTGGATCTTGTCGTCCACCAGGTGGCTCAACTTGAGCATGTAGATATAACCGACCGTTACCGGCTGTTCAAACATCTGCCCAGTCAGCCCGTCGTAAAGCTCGATCTTGCCGGAGGTCGGCAGTCCGGCTTGCGTCAACTGAGCCTTGATATCTTTCTCCGCCGCGCCGTCGAATACAGGCGTCGCGAAGTGCAGGCCGAGCTTGGCGGCAGCCCAACCCAAGTGCGTCTCGAGAATCTGCCCGACGTTCATACGAGAGGGGACACCGAGCGGATTCAATACGATCTCAACCGGGGTGCCATCCGGCATGTAGGGCATATCTTCTTCCGGAACGATGCGGGCGATAACGCCCTTGTTTCCGTGCCGTCCGGCCATCTTGTCGCCGACCGAAAGCTTACGCTTCATCGCGATATAAACTTTGACCAGCTTGATAACGCCCGGCGGCAGCTCATCGCCTTTGCGGAGCTTGGCGATCTTCTCTTCCGTGATCTTTTCGAGAACCGCGATCTGACGCGAGGTCATTTCCTCGATCTCATCGATCTGCTCATTCAGCCGCGCGTCTTTCGACGACAGCCTCATGCGCTTCAGGTCGCGAGCCCGCAGCTTTTCGAGCACATCACGGGTTAACGGAGTCTCTTTCGAGAGCAGCTTCTTGTTGGTCTTCTCGTCGTGCAGATCCGCGAGAACTTCCTTCCCCTTCAGCAGCTCTTCGAGACGCTTTGCGCGCTCATCGCTCAAAATGCGCTTTTCGTCGTCGAGATTGCGGTGCATGCGCTCTTCCTGCAATTGCAGGATTTGCTTCGACCGCTCATCCAGCTCGGCGCCCTTGCGCGAAAATACCTTGCAATCGACAATGGTGCCTTCAATACCGGGCGGGCAGTAGAGCGAAGCATCCTTCACATCGCCCGCTTTTTCACCGAAGATGGCGCGCAGCAGCTTCTCTTCGGGAGTGAGTTGCGTCTCGCCCTTCGGAGTTACTTTGCCCACCAGAATATCGCCCGGCTTGACCGTCGCGCCGATGCGGATAATGCCGCTTTCATCGAGATTCCTCAGGAACGATTCCGCGATATTGGGAATGTCGCGAGTGATCTCCTCCGGTCCCAGCTTGGTATCGCGAGCCTCGATTTCGAATTCCTCGATGTGGATCGACGTGTAATAGTCGTCCTTCACCAACTTCTCGCTGACCACGATGGCGTCTTCGAAGTTGTACCCTCGCCACGGCATGAACGCCACTAAGACGTTTCGTCCCAGCGCCAGCTCACCCGCTTCCGTGCAGGGGCCGTCGGCGAGCACGTCGCCTTTTTTCACTCTTTGCCCCTGGTAAACGATCGGCTTCTGGCTGATGCAGGTGTTCTGATTGGACCGCTTGAACTTGGTGAGCTGATAAATGTCGGCGCCCACCTCGCGGGACATCTGCCCCTCGTGCGCGCCGCCTTCCACGCGCACAATCACGCGCTCGCTATCCACTGAATCCACCACGCCCGGGCGCTTGCAAATGATTACCGCGCCCGAATCCCGTGCCGTCACGCGCTCCATTCCGGTGCCGACATATGGCGCTTCCGCGCGCAGCAGCGGCACCGCCTGGCGTTGCATGTTCGATCCCATCAGAGCGCGGTTCGCATCGTCGTTCTCAAGGAACGGAATCAAGCTGGCCGCCACCGAGACCAACTGTTTCGGACTGACATCCATGTATTCGATCTCGTCACGATGCTTCAGAACGAAGTTTCCGGCCTGCCGGGCATTTACCAGATCGTCGACGATCCGGCCTTTATTATCGATAGCGACGTTCGCCTGGGCAACGATGTATTTGTCCTCTTCCCAAGCCGACAGGTAATCGGAATGGGCTTCAAACTCCGCTTGCTGCTTCTTCGCGCCGAGCGCCCGGTTTGCCTTTTCGACTTCCTCGCGCGGCGACACATGGCCCACTTTGAAGTCCGTATCGCCGGGATTAAGGATTCTGACCTCGTCCACCAATGCGCCGTCGCGGATGCGGCGATAGGGGCTTTCAATGAAGCCGTACTCGTTGATACGGGCGAAACAGGAGAGCGATGAAATCAGACCGATATTCGGTCCTTCCGGCGTCTCGATGGGGCAGATGCGGCCGTAGTGCGTCGGATGCACATCGCGAACTTCGAACCCGGCGCGCTCGCGGGATAGACCCCCTGGCCCAAGCGCCGAGAGGCGGCGTTTGTGCGTAATCTCCGAAAGCGGGTTGGTCTGATCCATGAACTGCGAGAGCTGGCTCGAGCCGAAAAACTCGCGAATGGCCGCCATTACAGGCTTGGCATTCACCAGGTCGTGCGGCATAGCCGTCGACATCTCCTGGTAAACGGACATCTTTTCCTTGATCGCGCGCTCCATGCGCACCAAACCGATACGGAACTGATTTTCGAGCAACTCTCCGACCGCGCGCACGCGCCGGTTTCCCAAATGATCGATATCGTCAACCGCGCCGATGCCCCTGCGGAGCTTCAACAAATACAGAATCGTGTTGATGAAATCCTTCTGATCGAGCGTGCGCCGGTCAAGCGGGGTGGCATCCGCTTTGTCGTGCAGCTTGATATTGAACTTCATGCGGCCCACGCGCGAGAAATCGTACTTGCGCGGGTCGAAAAACATTCCCTGGAACAGTTGCGTCGCGGTATCCAGCGTCGGCGGATCGCCGGGCCTCAGCTTGCGATAGATTTCGAGCAGAGCGTCGTTCTGGCTCTTGACCGCGTCCTTCCGCAGAGTCGTAGAGATGACGTTGCCGGCATCGTCGCGATCGGGAAAGAAAATCTCGAGGCTTTCAATCCCCGCCTCGGAAAGCTTGCCGATGGCCGTCGAAGTCAGCTCATGATTGGCTTCAATGAGGACTTCGCCAGTCGACATGTCGATCACGTCGGAGGCGACAAACCCACCTTCGAGATCGTTCGAAGCCACTTCCACGTGCTCGATCTTCGACTTCTGAATTTCGCGGAATACTGAGTTGGTGATCTTGCGGCCCTGCGGCACCACCTGCTCGCCGTTCTTGCCGCTAATTGCATGCGACAGCTTCATGCCGATCAGGCTGTCGTTCACGCTCCACAGCAGTTTGCCGCCTTTCAGCGAAATCGTCGAAAGTTTGTAGAACGCGCGAATGATATCGGAATCGGCCTTGAGGCCCAGCGCGCGAAGGAACACGGTTCCATAAAATTTGCGTTTCCGGTCGATTCGGACATAAAGAAGATTCTTGTTGTCGTATTCGAACTCGACCCAACTGCCGCGGTAAGGAATGATCTTTCCGAGAAAATAGCCTTGCGTCTGGACGCGCTCGAAAAACACACCCGGCGAGCGGTGCAACTGCGAAACGATCACGCGCTCGGTCCCATTGATGATGAAGGTGCCGTTCTCGGTCATCAACGGGATTTCACCGAAAAAGACTTCCTGCTCTTTGATGTCGCGGACGGTCTTATTGCCGGTTTCCGGGTCCTTGTCGTACACCGTCAGCCGTATCGTCACCTTCAAAGGCGCCGCATAGGTCATGCCGCGCTCTTCGCATTCCGGAACGTCATATTTCAATTGCAAGGCCACCGGATCGCCGCAGCGGTTGCAGAACGTAACAATGTTCTTGTTGAAGGTGCCGCACTTATGGCAGAGCACATCGCCCGCATGGAATGGATCGGTACGAATCTCGGCGCCGCAATTCGGGTTCCGGCAGATCGTCCGGAGATGGTGCAGGCCTTTCAGATTGCCGCACTTGCACTCCCAGTTTCCAATCGAGTAATCGACAAATTCGAGTTGGCTCAGGCCGCGGAAATCGGAGATTGGAAAAACCGAGCTGAATACGCTTTGCAGGCCCGCGTCTTCACGCTCTTTCGGCAGCAGGTCCATTTGCAGGAAACGCTCGTAGGAACGCTTCTGCACTTCGATGAGGTTGGGAATCGGTATGGAAGTCTTGATTTTGGAAAAATCGACTCTCTCACGGAGAGAACCGTTTGACACATTGGGCATCTACGCTTGTCCTTTAGGAAACCAGTGACACAATGACGACATTTAGCAATTCGCTACAGGAAGCCGAACCGCAAACTATACGAATTCGATCATCAGCGGTGGACCAGGCGCCCCACCGGCAAATGCTTGTGCGGCGCTGGCGAAATCGGCCGCACGAGGAGAAAAAGTGATGAGAAAGACCGTATATGACGATAATGATTTTGCAAGCCTCTGGCGCGGTTCAGCGGATCTATACAGCGAGGCAAAAAAGGAACTGTACGCAAAGAAGTGATTTCAGGCATGCCAAAGCCCGCAGACCAAAATAAATCCGCGGGAAAACTGTTAGGAAATGGAGACCACAAATCCGATGATGGACCGTCCCGGCTTGACGTCTAACTAAGCATAACACACCCACCACCAACTGCGTCAACCGGCACAGCCAGTTGTGGAATCCCTTTGGGCAGTAGCCAAGCTAAGTACTTCTAATTACTTGACTTCCACTGTGGCGCCCACATCGGTAAATTTCTTGCGAATGGTTTCCGCTTCGTCCTTGTTAACGCCTTCCTTGATCGGTTTCGGCGCGCCATCCACCAAGTCCTTCGCTTCTTTGAGACCCAGGCTGGTGACTTCGCGAACCGCCTTGATGACGTTGATTTTGTTTGCGCCGACAGCCGCGAGCACGACCGTAAACTCGGTCTTTTCTTCAGCCGGCGCGGCCGCTGCCGCTCCGCCGCCCGCTCCGGGAGCCGCCACGGCAACTGAGGCCGCCGCCGCTGAGACACCTAGCTTCTCCTCAAGCAACTTTACTAACTGCGAGGCCTCAAGCAGCGTCAGCCCCTGAATTTGTTCTGCTATTGCGTTAATATCCGCCATTTCTCTTCGTAAACTCCCTATGCTTTAAACTTGTTTTCTTTCCCCGCCTGGTCCAGCACCACCGCCAGATTGCGGCCCACTCCGTTTATCGAACTGACCAGCCGCGTGGCCGCCGCGTTGATCAAGTACAAAAGCTTCGCGTAAATCGCTTCCTTCGGAGGCATCGCAGCCAGCTCGCCGATCGCTTTGATGTCGATCACGCGGCCTTCCACCATTCCAGCCTTGAAGGTGAAGGCGGCGTTTTCTCTGGAATACTTGGTCAGCGCCTTGGCCAACGCGACCGGATCGTTCGACGTGTACGCGAGCGATGTCATCCCTTTGAGATCGCCGAGAAGCTCGTTCGCCGGCGTGCCCTCCGAGGCCTTGGCTGCCAGGTTGTTTTTCACCACCCGGTAGTTGCCGCCCGCTTCCCGTACCGTCTTTCGCAATTGGAAGTCCTGGCTGACGGTCAGTTTCTCATAGCTGGTCACGAAAAGATTCTTGTGCTCTTCAAGGGCCTGCTTGAGATCTTCGACGTCTTTCTTTTTCTCGTTCCTGTCTTTCATCGGGCCTTGGCCTTTCGCTTCATCCGGCTTCTAAACGATCTTCGCGTTAAAAGCGGCTACGTCCAGGTGCACGCCCGGACCCATCGTTGAACACAGCGTGGCGCTTTTGACGTATTTTCCTTTAGCTGCCGATGGCTTCGCTCTTATGACCGCCTGGATCAAGCTGTTCGTATTCTCAAGCAGCTTGTCATTGGCAAAGCTGACCTTACCGACGGGCGCGTGAATGACGCCGGTCTTGTCCACGCGAAACTCGACCTTGCCCGCCTTGATTTCATTGATAGCATTGCGAACGTCGGTTGTGACGGTTCCGGTCTTCGGATTCGGCATCAGGCCGCGCGGGCCGAGCACTTTACCCAAGCGCCCCACTGAACGCATCATGTCCGGCGTCGCAATAACCGCATCGTAGTCAGTCCAGTTCTCACCCTGAATCTTGGCGACCATGTCCTCGCCGCCTACGAAATCCGCGCCCGCTTCCTGAGCTTCCCGCAGCTTATCGCCCGAAGCGATGACCAGAACCCGTTTCGATCTGCCGAGACCGTTGGGCAGCACGACCGTCCCGCGCACCATCTGATCGGCATGCTTCGGATCGACTCCGAGGCGCATATGCACTTCGACGGTCTCATCGAACTTTGTGAACTTGATCTTCTGAACGAGTGTGACGGCTTCCGCGAGCTGATAAGGTTTAGCTCCTACCTGCTTTGCCGCAGCCTCATACTTCTTACCGGGTTTTTGACTCATAAAGTGACTGGTCCAAACGGTCGGGGCCGATGTAGCTTAGCCCTAGCCTCCCAAGTTGGCGTGAAACCTTTCGTAGGATAGCACGGCGACCGAAGGCGAGCTGATACTTAGTGTCGCGAGCATGGAAGGTGGACACGGCTACTCAACAATATGACCGTGAAGCCAGCGGGCGATGCTTCGGGGTGTGCCATGGTCAAAGAGGATGAGCATTGGCGGGCGTTGCCTGCACCGGGGCGGGGGAAGGCGTTCCCAGGCTCTTTGCCGCGAAATGCAATACAGCGTTGATTTGTTCGCGCGTGACGGAGAACTCCTCCATGACTTCTTCCACGGTCAAGCCAGCTTCCAAATTCTCGAATACCGTGGCAACGGGCATCCGAGTGCCTTTAAACACCATGCACCACTGACCTTACCGGGGATGCTTTCCACGGCGGAACATTGGGACCAATCGAGAGTTGCCATGTTCTTACCCTTCTTTTCATCGTAGCCTCTTACCACAATTCGGCGGCAGCGTGAAACCATCTAACACGGATTTTCCTCTCGCGCTTGCGAGTTTGCGCAATGCCGTATGAAGCTTGCATCCGCATGAGGGTATCCATCTTGACGCCGAAGGCCTTTTCGATCCGTAACGCCATGTCGCCGGATAGGTCTGCGTTGCCGTTGAGCAAAGTGGACAGGGCGGCCCGGGAAACCTGAAGCGCTTTCGCGGCGTCCGTAACGGGCAGGCCGGCGGGTTCGATAATCTCGCTCCGAAAATCTCAGGGGTGTGGTGGGTTCTTCACTACCGTATCGCCGAAAACGTCAGCGGCCGCAGAATCACGTTGCTGATATTAGCCACGATTTCCGAGTCTCTCAGCTCCGGACGGCCGCTCAGCTTCTTCCACTCCGGATCGCTGCCAAAATCGTGCCAGAGATTCTCGCGCGCGGTCAGGTCGTCGTAGGAGAGCATATACGTCAGGCTCGGCTGCCGCGAGCCGATGATCGTTTCGCCGAAAAAAACAGGCCGCATTCCCAGCCGCTCGAAGATTCCCATCTCTCCGCTGTTAAACATACCGATCTTTCGCGCAAGAGTGATGAAGGATTGGGATTCGTAAGTGCGCAGCTCGAAAATTCGAGGGGGGCGCTTTTCCGCGCTTTCCGGGACGCTCGCCGCCGGCATGCCATCGAAACTGCGAAGCAGGCTGCTGTCGACTCGGACGAACGGCAGACCGGGTCCGGCGCTGAGCTTCTGAAGCTCTTGTTGATAAGCGCCATCGCTCCCGAGCTTCGTCAAGACCTCCTGCATGACGCCTAACGATGGGTATTGAGCCAGACTGATATAGTACGGACCATCGGGAGCGATTACATTTGAAAAGGCGCCGATGAGCTGCGCTCCTGCTCGCGAAAGCCCGGTTGCCAGCCCGCCCTCGAGATAATCGGCAACGCGGGCGCCCTGGTCTTCCGGGGTGTTGCGAAGACGCCAGGTCTTCAGCTCGAGATAAGTGTTCGCCGCGGATGCGGCCCGGCCTTCGGTTCCCATCAAGGCAGAGGCTGCCAGACCCGCAAGCATTTGACGACGGTCCATGCGCTTGACTGTATCAGGATCGGCAAGTTTGTTTAGATTTCAGAGAAACAAATCAGTGGCGCATGGCGTGAATCAGCGCTTCCATATGATTCAGGTAACGCTCAAAGGCTTTGCGGCCCGCATCCGTCAAACGATACTCCGTCTTCGGCATGCGTCCTTCAAAGCTCTTCATGCAATCCACATACTGCGCCTCTTCCAGTCGCCGGGCATGAACGCTCAGATTCCCATCCGTGGTCTGCAGCAATCGCTTCAGCTCGTTGAAGGTGAGTGAATCGTTCACCGCCAGCGCGCTCACAATGCCGAGACGCATCCGCTCATGAATAATCCGGTCGAGATTCGGCAGCGCATTTTCGACCGTCTCCTGCTCAACGCAGGTCTTAACCGATTTCGCCGGACGCGCCCTTGAAACGGGGTCGTTCGGGCGCGCCATTGCCGATCTAGCCACCATGCCTCCTTGCGATCACAGTTCCGAACGCGATATGAAGGCCGCCGAAGCCCGCCATCAAAAATACATTGCCCCAGGCAGTGGGGGTCAGCAAAGCGACGGCGCCCACAGACATAAAACAAAGGCCCATCACTGGAACAATGCGCACTGAAAACGCGCCGCCGGTTACCACCGCCGCGCCATACAGAAGCAGCCATAAGCCGGGCAGTACGCCCCACATACCCAATTGAAAAATAACCGCCGTAAGAACCGCCCCGGCCAACAACGGCGGCATGAAGCTCAACAATGCACGATGCGCCGCTCGCGATTGCAGAGAGAGAGCGAGCCGCTTGGATTTCAGCCGCACTGCCAAGCAGGCCATCAGCATGGCCAGCACGGCTTCCGCCGCCCAGATTGAAAACTGCGCCCGCGGCGAGTGGCCGAGGGAAACCGCTCCCGCTGTCAGAGCTGTCACCCCAATCACTACCCCGCCCCAACCGGGCACCGCAGTGAACGATCCGGCGCGCTCCATGGTGTCCCGGATGAAACGCAGGTTATCCGCGGCACGGCGGTCGATCGGAACCGGCTTACCCGAAATTCGGACGCGTTGCGCTAACGCCATATACGCCCTGAGTATACGGCAAGCCTGAGGGCGTAGGCAAGTTCTTTACAAGGCAAAGATCGGAATGGGCCGGTCGCAATCGATTTACTACTGCTTGGTCACAGCAAGCGATGGCGACTATCGAGACCACTAGCGTTTGCGCTTAAGTTGGTCTTGGCGCAACTCGGCAACAAGGCCTTGGACATCGCTCTCGGTAATGCCGCTTTCGCGCGCCTTGGAGTGCCCGTACCCCTGCAATGCCTGATGACGCTTGAGCAGCAACTGGCGCTCCACGGCTTGCTGCACGAACTTGTCCGGCGTAACATGATCGTCGCTGGCCGCCTGCTCGATTTGCCCGCCCAACGATACTGGCAGATTCACGCTGAAAAATACCCTGTTCTCGGTAGCCATATCGCCTCTCTTGATTTTAACGACAGATTAGGGATTCGGGTACAGGTTGTCAAGATTCGCATACGCACCGCCGCTTGGCATCTATAATCCTTACGTTCCGTTAAATCGCGGGCGACGCTCTCAAAAGCTAAAGTGAATTCCGCCTACCACCCAAAGCCCCGGTGTGCGGAAACCCTCTTCGTAGTAGTCCTGATCGAGCGCATTCGACACGCGCACATACAAACGCGCCGCCGTCCCCTCGCGCACGCTCAGCGAATAGCCCGCGGAGAGCCCAAGCTGACGCGGTCCGGCGAACCGGTACGGATGGGGTTCAAAATCGGAAACACCGTAAATAGGATAGAGATAATCGCTGCCGCCTAGGAAGTCCAGCGCAACGTCGACGTGATGACCGAGCTGCTGTGTCGCGATAACGGAAACGGTATGCGGCAAGATACCGGGCATCTGCAGCGGATCGACCGGAGTCCCGGTGTAATACGGCGAGATCGCCTCCGTGGAATCGGCGAAGGTGTAGGTGGCGAAAAGGCTCGTTCGCCGGCTGGGGTGAAATTCGCCGCTGAGCTCGACACCGCGCGACATGCCTCCGCCGATATTCACATACCCCTCGGTGCGTCCGAAGGGATCGATGTACTGCGGAGGCAAATTCTCGAAGAAAATGATCTGCTGAAGGCGCGTGTAGAAGTAGGTCGCGCTGACTTTTAGGCGATCGTGCAAAAAATATTGATCGAAGCCGAGATCGCCCGAAACCGCTCGTTCCGGCGCTAAGCGCGGGTCGCCATAAGCGAAATCGGAGCCCTGGTAGAGGAAGCCGCCGAAACGCTCATAGAGAGACGGCAGGCGAAAACTGTTGCCGACGTGCGCCCGCACTTTTGTCGATGTGCCGCGAAAGTAATACGCAATGGATGAGTCGCCGGTGTAAGCGGACGGCGGGGTCGGCAAGGGAATGCCCGCGTAGGGCGATGGTCCTCCGTTAACAAACGCCGGCTGGTCCAGACTCGCCTGCGTGTAACGCCCGGAGAGCAGGATCTCGAGCCGGTTCCCGAAAAAACGAAGCTCATCCTGAAAGTAGGCGGCATTCGTGCGCTGCCGGGCGTTCGTGCTGTAGTAGGCGCGCTGCGTCAGGTCGGGATTTTGATCGGTCTGAACCTCCAGATAGTGCTCCTGCTGAAATTCGTAACCGCCGGTCAGAATGTTATGCGAGCCGAACAGGTAATTCACGCGCGCTTGTAACGTATCGACGCGGCCGGAGTAACGATCCGACGTGTTAAAAGCCGATTGATAGCCCGGACCACCGGGTCCGTCGGCATCGTTGCGATTAGTGGAGACGAGCCCATAGGCCAGGCGATATGACAGACGCGAGTTCACCTCATGTTCGAAGCGGAAAAGCGAATTTACGAAATGTGAGTACACACCCGCGTCCGGATCGCCGAGAGAAGGCACTAGAGTCGCGTTTCCGGGGTCATACGAGAGGTTCTCGTCTGCCGCGAGCCGCTGCGCGCCATTGAGCGGGATATTCGGGACGATGCCTGTAACAGGAGCGGTGATGGTAGTAGTTGGGCTGACGTTCTGCTGTAGAAATCCGGTGTTTGCAAATAGATTCGCGCTCAACCGCATGTTCGGCTTCAGGGCGTACGTGATACTGCCCTGACCGCTCCAGTCGCGAACTGCGCCCGCCTCGTCCACGCCTTCTGTCACGTCCAAATTAGAAACTCCCGCCGAATAACCGAGCCGGTTATCCAGCACGCCGCCACTAACTCGCGCGACGCCGCGAAACAGGCCGAGACCGCCGCCTTGCACATCGACGTCTCCATGGATTGCTCCGCCGCCGGAATTGGTGATGATGTTCACGACGCCCGCCATCGCGTTCGTCCCATACAACGAGGAGCCGGAACCCTGTAGAACTTCGATATGCGACGTATCGACCAATAGCATGTCGCCGATGTAGGCACTCGCCTCATCCTGTGGACTGGTGGGGTCGCGGAACGGAAAGCCGTCAATCAGGATCGCGGTATCGGTAGTGCCGAGGCCCCGGATTTGAATCGACGTGAAATCTCCCGGTCCACCCGTGGTGGTGACGCGCAGCCCGGGAAGAAAGCGTAAAGCATCGCCGATGGAGAAGATGCCTCGCTGTTCGGCATCGCTTGCCTGAAGGGTATCGAGCTGCTTCGAAACCCGATCAACTGACTGCGGCTCGTCGGCGGCCGTAACGCTTACTTCTGTCCTTACCGCCGAGATAACCAGATGCACGGCGATCGCCTTGGTTTCGCCGGCGCTAACAGTTAGAGTCTCCGGACGCGCGACGGTCAAGCCCGATGCGGACCCGTCGAGCAGATATTGACCGGGAGTGACATCCGCAAATGCGAAGCGTCCCGCGCGGTCGGATTTCGTAATGAGCAGTGCCGTTCCGGCAATCCGATGCAAGCTGACCGTAGCTGCGCTGACGGCGGCGCCCGATGAATCGACGACCATGCCGGCGACGATTGCCACAGCGGAACTAGCAAATAAACGCGTTCCCGCGGCAAGCACTGCAATCGCAAAAGCAATAGAGCGAAAAGACGTAGAGTACATTGGCGGCCCTCCCTCGAGGCGGCGAATAAAATCCGCTCCTTTTTGGCGCGGGCTGCGGCAGGTCTTCGGACTCACAGGCGGGCAATCGTTACCGACTGCTTTTCTACTTGCCCGGCTTCCCGTCTCGCCAATCGTGGCGAACAGTGCCTATCGGGCGTTCGTTCCTGTTTACCGCTGCGGGGCAGTTCCGGCTTCGCACCGGATTCCCTTTTCAAATACATCCAGCTCGCGAACGAGCCTTCCGTATACCGTCAGCGATTTCAAGCGTATCGAAACCGCGGCGCATTTGCAAATGTTCTTGCGCGGATTTTTTGTGGGACTGTGTGGCGAAGACCGGTCAAGCCGTCTTCAGGCCAAGCAACTGCACCAGGAGCTTCCGATGGGTAACGATATCCGCAAGTGAATAGCGGTCCAGGACCTCGAAATAGGCCTCAAGGGCATCGTGCAAGACAACGCGCAACCCGCATCCCCGGGTGATCACGCAATGGTTTGATTTCGCATCGAAACACTCCACAAGCTCGAAATCTTCCCCGGTGGCCCGCAGCACTTCTCCCAGCCCGATCCGATCGGGCGGCTTGGCTAACTTCAATCCCCCGGAACGGCCGCGCACTCCCTCCACATAACCCGCCTGCACGGCGCGATTCGCCACCTTCATGAGATGGTTTCGCGAGATTCCATAATGTTCCGCGATCTCTTGAATCGTGCTCGTGCGCTCCCCTTGCACTGCCAGATGAATCAGTAAGCGCAGCGTGTAATCGGCGGATCGCGTTAGATACATGAAGGCATTCTCAGATGGGTAGCTGCGACGAGACCCCTAAAGATGTATTATAAAGACATCTTTTAAAGAATGGAATACACCTCAATGCAAATGCCCCCGACTACCGATCTGCAAATCGAGACACTCGTGAATTCCTTCTACAACAAGGTTCGCGCAGATTGCTTATTGGGCCCTATTTTCGAAGCCGCAATCGAAGACAACTGGGATGCGCACCTGGCTAAAATGCGCGCGTTTTGGTCCACCGTGATGCTGGCTTCCCGAACCTACAAGGGGAATCCGATGATCACCCATCTGCTTTTGCCGCGTCTCAGCCGGGAGCATTTCGGGCGATGGCTCGAGTTGTGGCGAGAGACGACGAGCGAAATATGCGATGAACCGGCGGCGGCCCTGTTCAGACAGAAAGCGGCGCTTATAGCCGAACGCCTATTGCAGACGATCGATCTTCATCACGACGGCATCTTCGCGCAGGCGGCGTTGCAGCGCCAAATGGAGACAGCATGACGCAGACAGATCTATCTCAATATTTTCGCGATTCGCACACGCTGCCGAGGACTACGCAGTTGGTTCGCGAGACCGGCTTGCGTTCTATTCTGCTGCATCTGAATGCCGGCGAGACTATTCCTGAGCATCAAGCCCCAGGCGCCATTACGGTGCAGTGTTTGACCGGCGAAGTTACCTTCAACGCCGGCGAGGAGAAAGCGCAACTGACGGGCGGCCGTCTGATTAGCCTCGCGCCCCGGCAGCCCCACAGTCTCTCAGCTACGCAGGAAAGCCTGTTGCTGGTTACGCTTTCCGAGCAACCGCCCGAAAAAACATAGGACGCTTTCCGCAATGGCCGCCGCGATCGCCGCGTTACGATACAAGCGTCGGCAGCCAAGCCCATGAAGACCGTCGGGAATCCATTCACGACCATCAGTGGAGTGCCGGTCGAGCCGCTTTATGGGCCGGGGCAGCTCGAGAATTTCGATCCAGCCCGCGATCTCGGAACACCAGGCGAGTTTCCGTACACTCGCGGCATTCACCGCGACATGTACCGGGGCAAGCTCTGGACCATGCGGCAATTCTCCGGTTTCGCCACTCCGGAAGAGACCAATCGCCGCTACCGCTATTTGCTCGAGCAGGGGCAAACCGGATTATCCGTTGCCTTCGATCTGCCCACGCTGATGGGCTACGACGCGGATCACGCGATGAGCGAAGGAGAAGTGGGCAAGTGCGGTGTGTCCATCTCCTCGCTTGAAGACATGGAAATTCTGTTCCGCGGCATCCCGCTTGGAGACGTTACGGTCTCGATGACCATCAATTCTCCAGCCGCGGTTCTGTGGGCGATGTATCTCGCGGTAGCGGAGCGGCAGGGAGTCGATTGGCGGCAAATTTCGGGTACGCTTCAGAACGACATTCTGAAGGAATACATTGCACAAAAGGAATACATCTTCCCGCCGCGCCCCTCAATGCGCCTGGTGACGGATACGATCGAATTCGGCGCGCGCTATGTGCCGCGATTTAATCCGATTTCTATTAGCGGCTATCACATCCGGGAGGCCGGATCGACCGCGGCCCAGGAGCTGGCGTTCACTTTGCGCGACGGAATGGAATATGTCGAATGGGCGCTCGAGCGGGGGTTGGAGGTTGACGAATTCGCCCCGCGCCTGAGCTTTTTTTTCAACGCGCATAACGATTTCTTCGAGGAAATCGCGAAGTATCGCGCGGCCCGCAAGATTTGGGCTTACGTGATGCGCGATCGCTATGGCGCTTCGAGCGAACGCAGCCTGAAGCTTCGCTTTCACGCGCAGACCGCCGGATGTTCGCTCACCTGGCAGCAGCCCTATAACAATGTCGTCCGCACAGCGCTGCAAGGCATGGCCGCGGTTTTGGGCGGAGCTCAATCTCTGCACACGAATTCTCTCGATGAAGCTTACGCGCTGCCCAGCGAGCAGGCCGTGACTATCGCCTTGCGCACCCAGCAGATCTTCGCATTTGAAACTGGCGTGGTCAATACACCGGACCCGCTCGGGGGCTCCTATTTTGTCGAGAAGACGACGCTCGAAATGGAATCCGCGGCAAACGAGTATATCGGGCGAATCGATAAGTTGGGCGGAATGATCGCGGCCATCGAGGCGGGATTCCCGCAGAGCGAAATTGCAGCGGCAAGCTATCGCTATCAGCGAGAAGTGGAAGAAGGCGAGCGCATCGTCGTGGGAGCGAATCGTTTTCAATCCGAAGATCAGCCGATTGAATTGCTGCAGATCGACCCGACGGCGCAGAAGAAGCAGGAAGAAAAGCTGGAGGCTCTTCGCACGCGCCGCGATGCGGGCGAGGCGCGAAAAACGTTGGACGCTTTGAGCCGCGCGGCCACAACCTCAGAAAATACCATGCCGTACATCCTCGATGCGGTGCGCGCTTACGCGACGCTTGGCGAGATCTGCGACGCTCTGCGAAAGGTCTTCGGCGTCTACACGGAAACGGCTCACCTTTAGCGGCCTCAAGCGCATACTAGTAATCAGGAGGCGCAAATGGACAATAGCTCAAAATCGGGATTGCTCGGCGCGGCGCTAATCGGAGTCGGGTGTGGATTGACCATGGTGGGACTTGCGCTGGTGATACCCGCCTGCACAAACTGGTCGCTCGGACTAATGGAGCAAGCGGTGCGTAAAGGAAAAGAAGGAATCAGCTCCGGTGTTGAGACGGCGGCTTCACTCGCCGGGCAAGTCACCGGGATGGCGCAGAAAAAATTTGAGGAAGCTTCCAAAACCGCCCGGCAAAGGACCGCAAAGGCGGCTGGCGTTGTGGAGACGGCGGCGCGCCACGTTCGCGAGCACGCCTCTTGAGCTTTTCAGCGTCGCCCGAAGCGGGTTCGCGCCTCGGCAAGTGGCCCGCCGATGCCGGAATGTGAGCCATGGCAACCAATCGCCTGGACATTTTGAAACAGATGGTCAATCAGGACCAGAACAACTCTTTCGCCCGTTATGGCTTGGCGATGGAGTATGCAAATACGGGCGATTTGGCGCAATCGGTGGATGAATTCCGCACGCTGTTACAGCGCGATGAAAGCTATTCCGCCGCTTATTTGCACGCCGGCCAAACACTCGAAAAGCTGGGTAACATCGAAGAGGCTCGCGCCGTGTACAAAAAAGGGATTGAAGTGACCAGCCGCAAAGGCGACTCTCACGCGCGCTCTGAAATCGAGGCTGCGCTGCTTCTTCTGCCGCTGTGACCGCCGACCGCTATGGGTTAGTTTGCACAGCTTCTACCAGCTTCCGAATCCCTGGCGCAATCCGGATCAGAATGTCGCCTTGCCGCTTCTCGGCATTCTTTACCGCGGTGAGATTCTCCCGCTTCCAATCGGCAGGCGGGGCGGCGGAAGCTGAATCCAGATAAGAAAGCGCCTCCAGGCCTGTCTTGCACAGCGCTGCCAGCGCATCCGCCACCGGAATATTCTCGGTCAGCAGAGCATTGTCCCGCAAAACCGGCCGTACTGTGGCTGAGTTCTCTAACCACTCGGTAAGCTGTTTTTTCAACGCTTCGCCATTGCGCCGCTCTTTCGACGCGGCCAGATATCGATCCACCGCATTTCTAAAATCGCGGGCCACATTGCTTTCGGGCGCAATCGAATCCACTAGCCGGTTCAGCGGAGTGGAGGTCGTGTACTTGTCCGCATCGCGCGTATATTCCTTCACGGGCTCCAGCACGGAAGCAAAGAGATCCAGCGGCCGATAGGGCATGGATCCCGCGAGCCGCTGCCGCATCTGCTCCAAGCTCCAACGCTGTCTCAACCCCAGCCATTCCAGCCGGCGGTTCGTGGGCTCCAGGCGCGAGTACATGGAATCAACATCGGTGACGGATTCAGGCGACCACAGCCGTTCCGCGATCGCCGCTAATCGCGGCCAAAGCTTCGCATCGAGATTGCCGGCCGTTGCCAGTTCTTCCCACATGGCCGCTTCGCCTCCCAAAACCAGCTTCGCCTGCTCCGGAGTCAGATTGGCCGGCGTGCCCGACGCCGCTGCTCCCGGTTTCACCGGCTCGTCCCGATGGATTGGCTCGCGGGGAGGAATCTTCATCGGATCGACCTCGTAATGATAGGAAGCGGGATACATGAAGTTAAGATAGTAGCCCGCTGACAAAATGCCCCGATACCCTTCGCGCGCCGCTTGCCACAGCGACTCCTGCCCGCGCCAGGATTGAACGACAACACTCTTCGGCAATCCGGGCTCGAGAACTTCATCCCACCCTTCCATATGCTTGCCGTGTTTCGTCACAATCTTCAATAAGCGAGTGTTGAAATAGGCTTGCAGCGCCTTCGCATCCGCGATGCCATGCTTCTGCATGAACGCCCGAATCCGCGGATTTTCGTTCCACTCTTTTGGATCTACCTCATCGCCGCCGATGTGAAAGTACTCGTCGGGAAACAGCTTTGCCATTTCGCCTATGAAGCCGTCCAGAAATCGGTAGGTCGATTCCTTTGTGGGATCCATCAAATGCGTCAGAATGCCAAACCCGTTGACAATTTCATACGGTCCCGGGCCGCTGCCGAGTTTGGGATAACCGGGCAGCCAACTTGTCGCATGCCCCGGCATATCGAATTCCGGCACAATCCGGACGCCGCGATCGCGCGCGTAGGCGACCACTTCACGAACTTCCGCCTGCGTGTAATACAGCCCGTCCGAGCCGTACTTCTGAAGCCGGGGATATTTCTTGCTTTCAATCCGAAATCCCTGGTCGTCGGAAAGATGCCAATGCAGAACATTCAGCTTTACAGCCGATAATCCGTCAATGGTTCGCTTCGCCTCTTCAACCGGGATAAAATGTCGCGATACATCGAGCGAGAGGCCCCGCCATGGAAAACGCGGCGAATCCTGGATGACGACATCCGGAACTGAGAAGCCCGGAGCGGCAGCGACGCCGGAAGAATCCGTATTCTGCTGAATGAGCTGCAGGAATGTTTCGAGTCCGCGCAACGCGCCTAGAGGAGCATCGGCCGAAAGCCTGATTTTGCCGCCGGAGATCTGGAGCGAATAACGCTCGTCGTCACCTAAGCGCTGCGGCGGGCGATGATCGCGCTCTTCTACGACGATATTCAGAGTCGCGCTCTCATTTGCGCGCGCCGGATGCGGCTGAATCGGAATGCCGGTTTGGAGCGAGACCCTCGAAAACGTCCGCTGAAGCGCATCTTTGACGCGTGGATCGCTTGCGCCGACGCCATTCGTCGAAACGCTGAAAGAGGCATCAATCGGCACCGATCCGGGCTGCTCCGAAACACTGGCCGGCCACGGCATTAAAGGCAAGCGGCTCGCGGCCACTTGCGTTTGGGCGAAAAGGGAAAGGGCTGAAACAGCGTTCAGCGCAATCGTTCGGCGAAGATTCAACTTTGATTTGTTCCGAGGGAAGCTTACTTGCCGTGGAACGGAGACTTGCCTTGAGCGGCCGCAACGCCTCCGGCAATCGCTCCGCCTACCGCGCAAATGCCCGCGGCCCAAAGATAGGTCTTCTTGTCTGAAACAGGACCCACTTCCGGAGCGGGTGCTGCGCCGGTCTGTGCGGGCGCTGCGCCGGTTTGGGCGGGAGGACTGCTTTGGAAAAACACTCTCGTGCCGGACGCCACGCGCGTAAGCATCGCGCCGCCATCGGTCACTCTCAACGTGCCTCCGAGCGACGCCACTTCGATTTTCTTGCCGGTCATCCGAACCACGGCCTGCGTCTCCGGGCTGTCGGCTTCAATTTGAAGCTGGCTCGCTTTCACCGCATAGCTGCCGAAATTCGTTATGCGAACCGCGCCCTGCCGCAACACTACGCGATCGTTGAACACGGTTCCAGCCGATCTCGTTGCGAGGCGCACGTCCACGCCATTCCGCAGGCGCACATCGCTCGGAGCAATCGTGGTCTGAAGCTCGGTTCCATCGAACACGTTCGCATTGCCGGTGACTGTGGAGTTATCCACAGAAAAGCTGGTGACCGCGGTTGCGACGCCAATCGCTGCGCTCGCCGCGAAAACGGGCGCCGTGGATAGCGTTGCTGCGAAAACCAGAGTAAGAAAGGTGTTCCGTGTCATATCCTCTTGATCTCCTACCAACCCTGTATTGAAGCGGACGTTCGGGAGTTTATGGCTTAGTAGAGCACAAACATCTAATCGATGTTACCTTGGAGCGCCCCATACCTCAAGAGTTATCGGTAACCCGCGGCCGGTAATTCAACCGGCGGGATGGGACGCTATCCAAAAGAAAATGCTCATTCCGGTGAATGAGCATTATTCTTCCTGGTTTCAGGGCTCTGGCGCACCAGAGCTTACGTTTGATGGGAGAACCAGATTCGACGGTATCGCAACCGCCAAAACCTGTTTGTGATTGGAGTGTAGGGCCAGCGCGGGGTGAAGTCAAGGGCATTTTTCCGCTATCTGAGTATGGCCTGTAAGTAGCGTGATCGAAACCATTTACGTCGAAAGATGTTTTTCAGTCACTTGTGCAAAAACCGTGTTTTTACTGTGGAAAAGTGGCCCTTCGAGACCGCTAAATAACCGCTTATCTTTTGCTTACGGAACTTTGAAAACTAATCGCCGGTCAAGTGCAAAGTCGTCATCGATTCGTCCGCTTCGAGGGTTCCATAGTGGCGCCGATAGATTCTCATTCCGGCATACATCAGGCCCGCCAGAAGGCAAAGTGCTGAAAGAATGACGCTCAAGTACATGATATTAAGAAGCAATTGGTACAACGGCTTCATCGGACCGGGCGGCGGAACGTCATTCCAGGTAATTCTGGCTTCGTATTGGATTCGGCTCAAAAGAGTGTCGGCTTCGACGTCTGTCGCGAATCCGTAAACAATCGCCACCAGCACGTCTGATCGTTTGACATGAGCGCCGGGAAGCAATTTGAACCGGGCGGTGTGTAAGCGGGCCATCTCCGGCGTGGCGTAGTAGAAAATTGCCAAACGAACTGGGAGGCCATTTTTCGCGATCTTGTACTCCGCGACTTGCGCTTCCGCGCCTTCCGCAAAACCAGGTTGGGCAGAGGCCAGTTCCGAAGCGAAGGCTTGCAATGAGACCGGTCCCAGCACGTATCTTGCTGAATCCGGGACCAAACCCTGCCGCGGCAAGAAAGTCAAAATGGCCGGGAGCGAACCGTCCCGCTTGTTTGGCAGCGCCTGGAAAATGGCATCCACCTGCGCTTTTGCCGGAACGCCGCCTTCGAAGGTCACGACGTAATTCGCATCCGAGACAACAGTGCGGTTTTCATCTTCCGTGCAGAACGAAGCCAAATCGCAGAGCCGCCCTTTTGCGGAACGAAGCCACTCCCAGGCTGCAAGCGCGCCGGTGGGGTCTTTCATCCGGTAGGTAGTGACGGTGAGTTTACCAAGCTTGCTCGTCTCCGAATGGGTAAGGCCGTACTCGTTCCAAAGAGCTTGGTCGTCCGCATGTAAGAGTGACCCAGTTAACAGAACAAGAGAAAGGGGGATCAGGCCGCCGCGCCGTGACATTTCTTGTACTTCCTTCCGCTGCCGCACGGGCATAGCTCGTTCCGGCCGACTTTGGGGGCCTTGCTAACGGTCGTCGCCTGGTTACCGTTGCCATCGGCACTCGTGAACTGCAGCTCGGCCAGTTCTTTGTCTTTCTTGCGCTGGATATTCCGGGTAAGATCGAGGACCGACTGCTGCGCTTCCCGCTGAGCCTCGATTTGGGATGCCGAAATTTGAGGCGCGCCGTCTTCCTCGTCCGATTCCTCTTCGTCTTCCTCGACTTCGGGATAGGGCAGCGGCACATTTCCACTCTCGATCCGCATGAAGTAGAGATACTTGATGGTTTCGTCTTCGATGCGATCCATCATGTCCTGAAACATGACGTACGATTCTTTCTTGTATTCGATCAGCGGATCTTTTTGACCGTATCCGCGAAGGCCGATGCCTTCCTTCAGGTGATCCATCGATAACAAATGGTCTTTCCATTGGTTATCGACGACGTTGAGCATGATGATGCTCTCGGCCTGACGCAGATTGTCCGGGCCGATCATCCGCTCCTTCTCGTCGTAGCGTTCGATTAAGAGATCGTTGACCTTCAATTCCAGTTCCCGGCGGTCGATGCCGGCGAGCTCATCGGGATCCAACTTTGCTCCGAACTGGTTCAAAACCGCCGTTTGCAGACCAATCAGATCGTATTGGTCCCAACGCGCGCCATCGCGGCAGAACTTGTCGATGAAGCTGCCGACGATGCCGCGAACGATATCGAGAACGCGCTCCTTTTGGTTTTCGCCCTCGACAAGCTTACGCCGCATTGAATAAACGGCCTGGCGCTGCTTGTTCATCACGTCGTCGTATTCGAGCACGTGCTTACGAGAAGCGAAATGCTGAGCTTCGACAGCTTTCTGAGCCGATGCGATGCGCTTTGAAATGAGACGCGATTCGATCGGCACGTCTTCCTCCATGCCGAGGCGCAGCATCAAATTCTGCATACGATCGCCACCGAAGATGCGAAGCAAGTCGTCCTGCAACGAGAGATAGAAGCGCGAGCTTCCCGGGTCGCCTTGCCGGCCGGCGCGGCCACGCAACTGATTGTCGATTCGCCGCGACTCGTGGCGCTCGGTGCCCAGGATGTGCAGACCGCCTGCAGCGATTACTTCCCGACGCTCGGATTCGATCTCTTGCTTGATCTCCTCCTTCATTTGCTCAATCTCGGCGGCCGAAAACATGTCGATGGATTTGCCGTGCTTCTTCAAGCGTTCTTCGAGCAGAAAATCGGGATTGCCGCCCAGCAGAATGTCGGTGCCGCGGCCAGCCATGTTGGTTGAGACAGTCACCGCGCCTTTGCGGCCGGCTTGCGCAACGATATGAGCTTCACGCTCATGGTTCTTGGCGTTCAGCACTTCGTGCTTCACGCCCATCTTCTTTAATACGCTCGCCAGCCTTTCCGATTTTTCGACCGAGATGGTGCCGACGAGAACCGGCTGTCCCTTCTCGTTGAGGGTCTTGATCTCCTTCGCCGCATTCCGAAACTTCTCGTCTTCCGTCCGGTAAACGACGTCCGAATTCTCGAGCCGAATCAGCGGCCGGTTTGTCGGAATGACGGTGACATCGAGATTGTAGATCTTGCCGAACTCCGCCGCTTCCGTATCCGCAGTGCCGGTCATCCCAGCCAACTTTTTGTACATGCGGAAGAAATTCTGGAAGGTGATGGTAGCCAGCGTCTGGGTTTCGCGCTCGATTTTTACAGTTTCTTTGGCCTCAACCGCCTGGTGCAGACCATCGCTCCAACGGCGGCCCGGCATGAGGCGTCCGGTGAATTCATCGACGATGATCACCTGGCCTTCCTGCACAACGTAATCGCGGTCGCGCTGATAGAGGATGTGCGCGCGCAATCCCTGCTGCACGTGATGGTTCATCTCGATGTTGGCGGGATCGTAGAGATTACCGGTGTCGAGCAGCTTCTCAACCTTCAACACTCCGTCTTCGGTGAGGGCCACGCTGCGGTGCTTCTCGTCGACGGTAAAGTCGCCGGTCGTATAGGATTGCCCCGGCTCCTTACCTTCGATCACTTCGCCGCGCTCGAGAAAAGGAATGATCCGGTTGACCTTGTAATACTTGTCCGTCGACTCTTCGCTGGGCCCGGCGATAATCAGCGGCGTACGGGCTTCATCGATCAAAATGGAATCGACTTCGTCGACGATCGCGAAGTTGAAATCGCGCTGAACATAATCGCCGAGGCGAAACTTCATGTTGTCGCGCAGGTAGTCGAAGCCGAACTCGTTGTTGGTTCCGTAAGTGATATCGGAGTTGTAGGCTTCGCGGCGCTGCGGATCGTCCAGGTCGTGAACAATGTTTCCGACCGTCAGCCCGAGAGCGCGATGAATGCGGCCCATCCACTCCGAATCGCGCCGCGCCAGATAATCGTTAACAGTGACGATGTGAACGCCCTTGCCACCCAGCGCGTTGAGATAGCTGGGAAGCGTGGCTACCAAAGTTTTTCCTTCGCCGGTCTTCATTTCGGCGATCTTTCCGCGATGCAATACCACGCCGCCGATGAGCTGCACATCGAAGTGGCGCATGTTCAACATGCGACGTCCCGCTTCGCGGCATACGGCGAAGGCTTCGACTAAGATGTCGTCGAGAGACGCGCCATTGGCCAGGCGCTGCCTAAACTCCGGTGTTTTCGCGGCCAATTCGGCGTCGGAGAGCTTCTGCAATTCGGGCTCGAGCTGGTTGATCGCCGCCACGATGGGGCGTATTTTTTTGATCTCGCGATCGTGTTTCGTGCCAAAAACCTTGGCAAGCTTACCTTCGAGCATGGATATGTTGCTGTACTTCCAGTTTAACTGGAACCTGAGGAATCAGCCGTTACGGCTCGTGCATTGTTCGCCGGAATCCCCGCTCGGAGGCATTCTTTAAGGAACATTTGAGCCTCCGGAGTGTAATCCTGGACCAATCCATATCAAACCAGGAAAAATTCGCATTCTTCGCTCGACGAACAACAAGCGGAATAGCCGAAGAGTAAGTGTATGGGTATGCTGAGCGCAAAATCAAGATCTGACCCGGCCGTCGCTGCAGATGTGTTTCAGCGAATATTTGCCAAAGCATCGCTCACCTCGAAACGGAGCTACATCAGATTTTTCGCTGAAGGACTTGCCTATCTCTTTCAAAGGCACCCCGACCGCTGGGGTGTCACGCTCTCCGACTGGGGAATGCGCCTCAACGTTGGCTGGGTTGAATGTCTCGTTTTGCACTCTGGCGGCGCAAGAGTTTTAGTAGAAAAAGATGCAGCGCCAACCGGCGCCGGATTCGAAGAGCAGGACTATATCCGGGCCCGTAGCTGCAAAATGACAACAATTCCATTGTCAGAGTTGCAGCAGGTATTACCGCCGCTCGTAGCATCCCATCACGCGGCGCTCTCGATTGCGGCCAAATGGCCTGCTACGCTCAGCATCCGCAAGGCACATTCAACAGGGGTCACGCATTACTTATCGCAGCTGCTTGGCCGTCAGATCTCAGGCCCCTCGTATGCTCAATCCCACAAACACGTGCCATCGGATCGCGATGCGAGACCGGCTGTGCTCGCCAAAAACGGGATAGAGGCGCTTGCCCTCGATGGCAGTTTTGGGCATTCAATAGCCTTGTCGGATGTCTGCGTCTATACGATTATAAGTCCCGAAAATCTCCTGAAAGAAACCCCGTTCTTTCGGGAAAACAAGCGCTGGGTGAGCGCTCTGAAGTACCTCCGCGAGGCGCGAGAGAAAGAATTGCAACTTGCCATAATATTTGCGAATGCCAGCCAATGCAGCGAGTTGATTGCGTGGAGCACCCTGAAAAAGATAAAGATAGTCGGTGACGGCTCAACCGAGTATTCCGTCGGAAATCTTCACGATGTGGGTGCTCTGACGAGGCAAGACCTCATCGTACTGTCAACAAGACAGCCGATTCCCGAAGGTCACATTAAGCCTTACGTCCTCTGCGCAACGCCTCGGGCTTTGAATCTCATTGCCAAAGATCCGCACCCCTGCCAGCGGGAATCCAGCGACGGTGTTGACAACAGCAGCATTAATTTGATGGGTTCCGAAGGAAAGAGCAGCCTGCTTTGGCACTTACACCTGGAGCGCAAATCCCAACTCGTGAAAGCAAGAAGGAAGCCACCTTGCTCGCCGAAGGTCGGCTTGCTTGTGAAGTTTGTGGGTTTGACTTCGCAACCGTCTATGGCGAGCGCGGGAAAGGATTTTGTGAAGTGCACCACCTAGCGGCCCTTTCCGACACGATCGGCGAACGGATCACAAAGCTCGAAGATTTATCGGTGGTTTGCTCCAATTGTCACCGGATGTTACATCACGGAAGCCACATTCTTTCAATTGGGCAATTACGTTCGTTCCTTAGCGTATAGAGACGAACGCAGGAAAGACCTCTATCGCCGGGGCGATTCATTTAAGGTCAAGATTATCCTTGCGGCGCAGGCGCTGCTTCCGGAGAGCCTTTCCGCCTCTTTGCGTTCGCGTTCGGTTGTCCACGCTTCCCGATCCCGTTCGACGCGCTGCGTTTGCATTTTCAGTTTCTAGCCACGGTTCGAGCTGAACGGCTTCCCGCACTCCGACGAGCAAATCGGCTTCAGCCCTCAGTTTTTCTGAGAGATCGAGCAAGGTGCGCGACACGGCATAGCGCCGTCGCGAGTACCGTCTTCCCAACGCTTCCCATCCCAACCAGCGCCGTAATCTGCCAGTGGCTCCGCCTGCTGCCGGGGATACTTAGGCCACTGGCGTAAGAAATGAACACGTGGCCTTCTTTATTTTCGGTCACCCGATCTTTGCTGGTTCAAGGGAGCGGAAGATAGCGTACTTGCCCTTCCCACTCCGAGGCAAGACTGCATTCGACTAGTGGGTTGTCGCAGCGAGCTCGTTAGCATGGACAACCCTCCTTGGCAGTCGCGGCTCTGTTTCGGTTTACCGAGGCCACTAAAGTTGTGGCTGCGACAAGCCGCTAGTAGAAGGATATCTTCAACAACGATAGCGATAGGAACGTCGCGACCGACCTCGAATATGCCTGGCATTGATTCGCCGGCGACCACCCGCGCGTACGCGTATGCGGTCATTGTAGCGACGTCATGCGTGAGGATGATCCGTTCTTCCGATGCCGCCCACTCCAGAATCCTTGGGTCTTCTACTCCACTAAGGCGAACGTCTTGCGCCCGAACGATATCGAGCTCACGACTGCGGCGAAGCAAAGCCCGTACTATATCGTTGTTAAAGTTCTCGTCAGCGAGCCAGCGTAAAGACGGCGTCACTTTGCGCGTCGAGCGAGCAACCGATCCCTGACGCAATCGGGGTCCCATCGTCGCTCGTTCTGGGCTCTAACAGCTTTGGAGTCTCGAATCCTCCGATGAAGATACGCGTCTATTTCCTGCGAATGACGCAGAAAATATCCAACAACCTGGTAGACATCCGCCAAAGGAACGGACGGATACTGCTGGGCGATTTCCTCGGGCGTGGCGCCATCCCGGAAAGCCGCGGTAATTGTATCCAGAGTCACTCGCGTGCCGCTCACCCGAACGACACCGTCTTTGCCGGTCAATAGCGGCATTGCATCCACAACGTTGAACGTAGGCATGCCTATAAACAGCGTAGCGTGATGGCGACGAAGAAGTATCTATGGCATTCGGGCTGTTTCTTCTCATGCCTTAACCCGACCGATCCCCCGTCGTCTAGGGAATCAGCCGGGGCGATTCATTTAAGGTCAAGATTATCCTTGCGGCCGGCCTTTTGCTTGCTCCATGGCAATTTGGTTCACGTGAGCAAGAGCTCTTGATCCCGATGCGCCTTCTATCGCCTTCAAAGCGATATCCTGCACTTGCCGCTTCGCTTCCTCAACGGCTTTTTCGAGCGCCAAAATCTGCTCCGATTGCCGCTTCAGGGCATCCTGGAGCGTGGTGATGTGGAGAGCGGCGACCTTCCGCTCCGCGTCGGCATCTTTCTGGAGAATGAGAATCCGCTGCTCATAGCTCGCGGCTGCCTGCCGGGTGGCTTCAGCCAAGACCGCTTCTTTTTCAGCGGCAAGCCGCTTCGGGAAATCCTCGACCTTCTGCCTCAATTCCGCGAGCTCGCCTTCCCGCTCCTTCCAGGCCGCTTCGCGCTGGGCCCAAGTGCGTTCCAGTTCCTGCTGACGCTCTTCGTTCTTGTTTTCGCGCAGCCGCAGTTCCTCCTCGTACCGATCCTGCGCCTTTTTCCGGTCGAGCTGTTTCTTGTATTCGAAATCTTCGTTTTCCCGCAGGCGCTGCTTCCGGAGAGCCTCTTCCGCCTCTTTGCGCTCGCGTTCGGTTGTCCGCGCTTCCTGCTCCCATCCGGCGCGCCGTGTTTGAGTTTCCGTTTCCAGCCGCTCCCGCTCACGCGCATAATCCTGGACAAGCTGATCCAGGGAGGTAGCGGTTATATCGATTTTGTGAAGCCGTTCCAAATCCTGCCGTTCAAGCTGCACGGCTTCCCGCACTGCCACGAGCAAATCGACTTCAGCCGTCAGCTTTTCTGAGAGATCGAGCAAGGTGCGCGACACCTCCCCATTCAGGGCAGCGATCCGCTGCGCCACGGACTCTACTGAGGTCGCCGCTACCGCCTGTCGAACTTCAGCGGAATGACGCTCCTCCACCTCTACACTCTTCGGGCTGGCCGACTCCCGTGCCGCTTCTGTCTCGCGCTTAATGTTTTCGAACTCCTGTTCGACTTCGCCCTTGCTCCGCCGGCTGCGGATGGGTGGCACGGTCTTGCTTGTTTTGATCGCCATAATTCAGTCGAGCATAACAGCGAGCGGTCTTCCGCACAAGCGCGAGCAAATCGACTTCAGCCGTCGCGACTATATTGGCGCCCGCCCCCTCAATTTAGTAGACATCCGTAAAAGGAAACTGTTAACTGCTCCATTCGGAGGCCGAGATTCCGCTGCCCTCGATGATAGAGCGCATTGTCCCAAGGGGAAGTATGCGGCCGCGGTGATCTGCGACGATTACCTGCTTGCCGTTTGCCGCATTCCGCCACTTTTGATGGCTTCCGGACTGTCCGGCTAGCGCGAAACCGTGGCGCCTTAGTATCGCGATTACCTGAGCGGCGGTAAGACGAGGCGTTCCACGTTCACCCAATCAGAACCTCAAGAAGCTTGGCGTTACTTGGAACCTCGATCTCCGCCGGCGCAAGATAAAGCCTGATTGCCTCTTCGATGTTCCGACGAGCTTCGTCTTCTGTTTCACCCGCCGAAGCGCAGCCCGGGAGTTCCGGACAGGTTGCCGAAAAGCTATCCGCACCCGGGTCAAACTCCAGCACAATACGAAACTTCATGACCCCAGTATAGGTTGCGATGGGCCGACTAGGCCTCGCCCTTGCTCCGTCGGCTGCGGATGGGTGGCACGGGCTTGCTTGTTTTGATCGCCATAATTCAGTCGAGCATAACAGCGAGCGGTCTTCCGCACAAGCGCGCCAGTATGGAAACCGGAGCGTCTTCGGGATTGGCCATGGATTCACGGTTGACGATGAAGGTCTGTTCGAGCGCGTGCTGGCCGGATTGAACCGAGTGCGGCAGGACGTCCGTAAACGTCAACCAGGTCGATCCAGGCGGAAACTCGAATCGCTGCTTGGTACAGTTCGCCTGAAACTCAGCGTTGCGCTTCAGATAATCGTGGAAGCGGAGCATGAAACGGTCGTACGCGGAGCGCTGAACGACCGGGAGGCCGATATTGTGCAGCACGCGAGTGGATTGGCTCAGCAGCCGGCCGCCTGGCGATCCGGCGCTCGAGGCAATTTGCTCCAGGCCGGCATCGCGCGCATATTCGGCTGCGACTGCGCGGAACGGATCGGAGGTAATCCAGACGCGGTTCTTCGAAGGAGAAATATTGGTAAACACGCGCAGGATCAGATTGCCGTGAGTGGGCCGCGAGGGAAACGCGTCGGTGTGGATCAGATCGTTGCGCTTGTTCAAAGGCAGATCGCGGCCTTCCTCTTCGAGAGGCCGAAAACTGGCATAGTCGAGCTTCCAGCTTCGCGCGTATTCCGGAAGCAGCTCGCCGGTGAATTGAATGGCTGCGCGCGAGTAATCGCGCAGAACGCTCAGCAGCCTCGCCGCGTGACCATTTTTTTCGTCAATGCCCGTTACGCGGTCTTCCAAGGGGCGGTACGCAATGTTTTTATGAATCGCGCCGCCGGAAAAGCTGAGGGTTCGTAGAAATTCTTTCGATTCCTCCGGGAAAGCGAAGGGGATCGTGGGAAAAAAAACGACGTTTCCGCTCTCCAAATCGGGGCGATAATCGACGCGGTTTAACGCCGGCCCGTGCTCCGGCAAACGATCGACGCTGACCAATCCCATGCCACAAGCTTAACCGGCAATGCGCCGTTATATAGAATCAAAGCGGGAGAGCCACAATTTCATGGCGAGCGCAGGGGCGGGTCTAGAGGGTATAGTCGCAACCTCGTCCGGAATCTGTTTCATCGACGGCAATAAAGGCGTACTGAGCTATTCCGGCTATAACATTCACACTCTTGCGGACCACGCCACATTCGAGGAAGTGATTTTCCTTCTTTGGAACGGCAAGCTGCCGAACCAGAAACAGTTGGCCGAGCTGAAATCTTCTCTTTCGGCCGAGCGCGAATTGCCGGTTGAGATAACATCCTTCCTCAAGAATGTTCCAAAGGGCGCGAACGCGATGGACGTTCTGCGGACCGCGGTTTCGATGCTCAGCCTTTACGATCCACTTGCGAGCGATAACTCCCAGGGCGCGAACGTTCGGAAAGCCGTTAAACTGATTGCGCGCGTGGCCACTCTGGTCACCAGCTTCGACCGGCTGCGGAACGGGAAAGAGGTTGTGCCCGGAGATCCGGCGCTGGGCCATGCCGCGAATTTTCTCTACACGCTGACAGGCAAGAAGCCGGACGAAGTGATGGAGCGTGTCTCCGATGTCGCGCTGATTCTTCACGCCGATCATGAGTTGAACGCCTCTACGTTTGCGGCGCGTGTTACAGCGGCTACTTTATCCGACATCTATTCGGCCGCTACCTCCGCCATCGGCGCTCTGAAAGGGCCGCTGCACGGCGGCGCAAATGAAGCCGTCATCCAGTTGCTGCTCGCGACGAACTCGCCGGAGGATGCGGTTCGGAAAGTGAAGAGCGACCTGGAGAATAAAATCAAAGTTCCCGGGTTCGGCCACCGCGTATATCAGGTGCTCGATCCGCGCGCCATTCATCTGAAGAAGATGAGTGAAGAACTCAGCAAGCGCACCGGGCACCGGGAGCTATTCGAAAAATCGACGCGAGTGGAGCAGACAGTTTGTGAAGTCAAGAAGCTGAATGCCAACGTGGATTTTTATTCGGCTTCCACTTACTACTCGCTAGGCATCCCGGTGGACTTGTTCACTCCGATTTTCGCCGTTAGCCGCATGTCCGGATGGACCGCGCACGTTCTGGAGCAGTATAGACACAACCGTTTGATCCGGCCCCGAGCTGAATACACCGGCCTTCCGGATGGACAAGCCTGGCTCGCGATCGCGGAGCGTCCTTAAGCGCGCTAGTGGCTGCGCGCACGAACATTAAGGATGCACGACCTCAATTTTTTTCGTAATCATCTTGAAGCGATTCGAGACCGCTTGGCGACGCGCGGCTACACGCTTGAAGTCGACGTATTCCAAAAGCTCGATGCGGAGCGCCGCCGATGTGTCACCGAAAGCGAGCAATTGAAGGCTGAGCGGAATAAGGCCACAGCCGAGATTGGAAAGCTTCGCGGAGCAGGCGCGGATACAGCCGAGCGGCAGCAACACGTCCGCGCGATCGCCGAGCGCATAGCGGAATTGGATAACCAGGTTGTAAAGCTGGACGGCGAGTTCCGCAATTTTCTTTTGGGCATTCCGAATCTTCCGCACGAGACTGTGCCGGTTGGAAAAGAGGAGCGCGATAACGTCGAAATCCGGCGCTGGGGCGCTCCCCGCGAATTTTCATTTCAGCCGAAAGCACATTGGGATCTTGGACCGGAGCTCGGCATTCTCGACCTGGAGCGCGCGGCTAAAGTCACCGGCGCGCGGTTCGCGGTGTATTGGGGCATCGGAGCGCGTCTGGAGCGCGCGCTCATTAACTTCATGCTCGATCTGCATACCAGGGAACATGGATATCAGGAGGTTTTGCCTCCTTTCCTGATCAACTCGGCGAGCCTTTACGGAACAGGCCAGTTGCCGAAATTCGCCGCGGATCTGTTCAAGTGCGAAAATCACGATTTGTGGCTCGCGCCGACGGCCGAAGTGCCGGTAACGAACCTGTTTCGCGATGAGACTCTGAACAGCGACACATTACCTGTCTCTCTGTGCGCCTACACGCCTTGCTTCCGCAGTGAGGCCGGCTCCTATGGACGAGATGTCCGCGGAATCATTCGGCAGCATCAGTTCCAAAAAGTGGAGTTGGTGAAATTCACGAGACCGGAGCAAAGCTACGAAGAACACGAGAAGCTGACGCGGCATGCGGAAGCAGTGCTCGAAAGGCTCGAACTTCCCTACCGCACGGTTGTCCTTTGCACCGGCGATTTGGGGTTTAGCTCGGCTAAAACCTACGATATCGAGGTCTGGCTGCCGGGGCAAAACGGCTACAAAGAGATTTCTTCCTGCTCCAATTTCGAAGCATTTCAGGCGCGGCGCGCCCAGATTCGCACAAAGGCCGGTAAGGGCAAAACGGAATTCGTCCACACCTTGAACGGAAGCGGCTTGGCGGTTGGACGGGCCTGGGTAGCGATTGTCGAGAACTATCAGCAGGCCGACGGCAGCGTGCTGGTTCCAAAGGCGTTGCAGCCTTATCTAGGCGCCGAACGGATTGATCGAAGCGGCGGCCGGTTGATTTAGCGCCATACGCCTGAACACGCGCGCGCGACGCCAGTCACAACTTTCGATACTTTCTTAAAGGTTGCGATAACCCTAAACGGCTCAGTTCGATAGACCCGAGCCGCAGGCTACTCGCGGCGGGGTTCCCGAGCAGGCATACGCTTCGCGCGTGTTTGACTGAAGTCGCTCGTAGACGTACGGCGACTCTTTACGCGAGGCATCATGAAAAAACTCCGCTACCTGCTGTCGATATTTATCTATTCAACATTGTTTGTCGGTTGCGCATTCCCGCAAACGGGTCTCACGCAAATCCTGGATATCGTTTATAACGCGGACGACACCCCCTTCACTGGAACTCTCATCATCACCTGGAACGGTTTCACGGCGCCCTCCGGCAGTACGATAGCGCCACACAGCACATCGACACAAATCCTGAACGGGGCTCTTTCGGTGTTTCTGGTTCCCTCCACCACAGCGTCGGCGGGCGCCTACTACCTGGCGACCTATAACAGCAGCGACGGAACTGTCACCTGGAGCGAAACCTGGCAGATCCCCCCCAGCACCACGCCATTGACGTTGAACGACGTTCGCCAAGCGAGCGCCGGCGGGGGAGGCAGTCCGGGAGGAGGCGGAGGGACTCAGTATGCCACTCTGCCGATTGCAATCGACGAAATCACCGGGCTGAGCGCCGATTTGGCTGCCGCCGACGCCTCAGTTACCGCGCTCACAGCCATCGTAAGCGGAAACAGCGGCACTATCGCCGGACTGACGATCTCCGTGAATACGTTGAATACGAAGGTAACCAGCTTGACCAACTCGCTGGCTAGTCTGACCGCCATTGTAAACACGCTGACAGCGGGATCTAACGCGGTTTTCGTGGACGAAGAAATACCGTCCGGAACCATCGACGGCACTAACGCCGTATTTGCGCTGGTGAACACTCCCGCGCCAACAGCCAGTCTCAGCCTCTATCGCAATGGGCTGGTGCAGACCAACGGCATCGATTACACGCTCGCCGGGAATGCGATCACGTTCTCAGGCAACAATATCCCTCAACCCTCGGACATTCTGCAAGCCTATTACCGGATTGCGGGAACCGGGCCGGTCCCCACCTTCGCGGACAGCGAAGTTCCGGCCGGCACTATCGACGGAACGAACTTGACCTATGTGCTGGCGGCCGCGCCCAGTCCCGCGTTAAGTCTGAAGCTCTACAAAAACGGCGTGCTGATGCGGCAGGACAGCGATTACACGGTGAGCGACGCGACGATTCTGTTCGCCGGCACAAGCGTGACACCGCAAGCTGGCGATTCACTGATCGCTTCTTACCGGCATTAACCGGATCGCGAGGCAGAGCGTCCACAGCAAAAAGCGCCTTTGAAACACCCCGCCTGCAATTGAATCTCATATTAGATAAGCCGTGAGCCCGGAAGCGCAACGCGTTACCTGGCGATTATCGAGAGGAGAACAATGCAACTTGGTCTGGTTGGACTCGGGCGGATGGGCGCGAACATGGTGCGGCGATTGCAGAATGGCGGGCACAAATGCGCCGTTTTCGATTTGAATCCCGACAATGTAAAGAAGCTGACCGGTGAAGGCGCCGAGGGAGCGGCTTCTCTCGAAGATTTGGTGAAGAAGCTTTCCAAGCCCCGCGCAATTTGGGTGATGGTGCCCTCGGGCAAGGCAACCGAGAATACGGTGCAGACCCTGGCGGCCGCCATGGAAGAGGGCGACATCATCATTGACGGGGGAAACAGCTTTTACAAAGACGATATCCGGCGCGCTGCCGAATTCCGCAAAAAAGGAATTCATTACGTCGATGCGGGGACGAGCGGCGGCGTGTGGGGAGTCGAGCGCGGCTATTGCCTAATGATCGGAGCGTCCGATGAAGCATTCGCGCATCTGGAGCCCATTTTCAAGACGCTCGCTCCAGGAATCGGCACCATTGAACGGACGCCGGGCCGCGACAAAATGGGCGGCACCGCTGAGCAAGGATACCTTCACACCGGCCCTCCCGGATCGGGTCATTTCGTGAAAATGGTGCACAACGGAATTGAATACGGCGTAATGCAGGCCTACGGCGAGGGATTCGATCTGCTGGTGCACAAGGATTCGAACGATCTTCCCGAGAACGAGCGTTTCAAGCTGAACGTTGCGGACATCGCGGAGTTGTGGCGGCGCGGCAGCGTGATCGGATCCTGGCTGCTGGATTTAACGGCGATGGCGCTGGTCGAGAATCCCACGCTTTCCAATTACACCGGCTTCGTGGAGGATTCGGGCGAAGGCCGCTGGACCATTGAGGCGGCAATCGAGCAAGCGGTGCCCGTGGAAGTTCTGGCGTCCGCGCTATTCACCCGCTTCCGCTCCCGAAGAGAACACACCTTCGCCGAAAAGGTGCTCTCGGCAATGCGTTCCAAATTCGGCGGCCACATCGAGCGGCCATCGGGCGGCTAGTCGATTTATTCCAGCTCCGGTCCGGTCGGAGTAATCTTGACGGGCATTACGTGGGTGGCCATTATTTTCCGTCCGGAGAAAGAGACTTCGACGATTTCGCCTTGCTGGGTTGCCTCGCGTTGATACTGATCGAAAACGAAATTGCCTAAAGAATAAAAGATCAGCCCGTTGTGGTAGTTCTCTTCCGGCTGCACGACGTGCGGATGATGGCCGATGACGAGCGTGGCTCCGGCATCGATCGCGGCATGCGCGAAAGCGATCTGCGCCTGGGTAGGCTTCGGCATGTATTCAATGCCGTTATGCATGGAGACGATCACCACGTCGGCGCGCTTGCGAAGCGCGGCAACATCGCGGCAAACGGTGGGAACGTCGGTAAGCGCGATGCGAGTATCGATGTCGCGCCAATTACCGTTTTGCTGATCGTAGGTATAGCCGAGAAAACCGAAGCGAACCCCGTGCCTCGTCAAAATCACGCCGCGGTGGGTCCGCTGCTCGGACTCGCTGCTGCCGAGCGGCTCAATTCCGTGAGAGCGCAGCCAGGATACGGTAAATGCAACTCCGTGAGCGCCGCAATCGCGAGAGTGGTTGTTCGCGGTGGAAGCGATATCGACTCCGGCGAGTTGCAAGCCCGCGATTGTCTCAGGGGCCGCGTGAAAGATCAATCCGCCATCGTAATAAGGGCCGCGATCTGAAAACGGCGATTCCAGATTCACAAACGCAATATCGGCGGCGGCCATCAGCGGCGCAACTTTACGAAATGGCAAAGCGGGATCGTGAGCGGCGAGAATTTCACGGCGGACGGATCGGGAGAGCATCACGTCGCCCGCAAACAACAGGCGATTGAAGGGCGCTTCGCGATCCTGCTGTGAGTGCCGCGGCGGCGGAGATTGCTCGCAGGAGACCGCACAGATTAGAACGCAAACCAGAGAGCTGCGGCAGAGCGCGACGCGCACTACAGCCTGGAGGCAGCGGCTTTATCGAGAAACCAGGCCGCTTTCCCGGACTCGCGCGCCGCAATCTGACATGGGTATTGAAATGGATCGTCCGGTCCTCTCAAAACGTTGTAAACCGCCTCAGCTTTATCCTCGCCCGCGACCTGCAAAACGGTATGCCCGGCGGCCAGCAGGACGCCCGGCAAAAGGGTGACGCGATGGCTGCTTAATTTTTCCACCCAGACGGCAGCCGCAATGCCGGTACGATTGGAAATCAAGGGCTCACCGGGAAACAGGCTTGCCGTATGCGCGTCAGGCCCTATGCCGCGATGGACGATGTCGAATGCGGGAAGCTCGTGATCTTTGAGAGCAAAAAACCGCCTGATTTCGTCGATGTACCGTACCGCGGCTTCCTCCGGAACGAGCTCGCCATGAATACGATGAATATTGTGCTTGAGAACGGCCGCTGGAATCAGGAGCGTTTCATTCGCAAGTTTAAAGTTGCTCCGATCGTCTGTGGGCGGCACACAACGCTCGTCTACCCAGAAAAAGTGAACTTTCGACCAATCGAAGGCCGATTTTGCAAGGACGGAGAACAGCGACGCCGGTGTTTTGCCGCCGGAAATCGCAACGGTGGCGCGCGCTTGAGACTTCAGCGCCGCGGAAAGCAACTCGAGGATGTATCGGGCACACGCCTCGGCCGACTCCCGCGCGCTTGCGTGGATCTGTAGACGCGGCCGGCTATCAGCTTCCACCGATAAGCTCCTGTGCGCGCGCGAAGGCTGAGTTGAAGGCGGAATCGGGACCGAGCACTGTCAGTTCTTCGTTCATCAACGAATAGGAAGAGGGTTCAGTGAAACTATATTTGCGTTCGCGCCCGCTGGCGCCGCGGAGGGTCATACAGTCGCAACTGGTTCGCTCGAATTCGATCGTCTCGGAATCGGAGCGCAATGTGATTCGATGGAGCCCAGGACCGAATCCCTCGCTTTTCACCAGCGAAACGCCGGCTTGATAGGGCGCGGATAGCCAGCCGGCGATATAGAGCGCCGAAGGGCCGGGCTTTTCATTCGTATAGGCGATTTCGAATGTGTGGAAACTGGAAAACGGGTTAGTCCGGTCGGGATTGTCAAAGATCTGAGCGAGCGGCTGACGCCATCGCGTTAAGCGGGTCCACTCGAGATCGGCGACAATGCGTCCCTGAGCCCGCCAGTCTGCGAGCAGATGAAATACCGCGGCCGGATCCTCGCCCTTGTTGTCCACGATGATCTTGGTTGAGAGGTTCATTACCGCCGCAAGCCCGGCTTTCTGATCCTTGGTAGCGGATGGAGCGAGCGCCGCTCTGTGGCGGCACCAGAGAATCACCGGCAGGTCGGCCGCTGTGAGGCCAATCAGGATGGGCCCGACATTCGGCCAATTCTCCGGACGCGCCGTAATCTCAATCTGCTCGCAACAAATCTGCTGGGCTTTCCCGAACGGCTTCCAGCATTGGGCGAGAACGCGGGCTTCCACGCCTCTTTCGGAACGATCGGAAACAGCTAGAACGATACCTCTGCTCGGATGTTCCCGCATCAGCTCGGAAATGGTTTGCGAGGCCGAGAAGCCGCCGTCCGCCTCATCCGTCGCGACGATCAACGTCATGGCGCAGGCACGCAGGACGGTGGGTTTCCCCTGATGCTTTTCCTCTTGTCCGAGAGAAGTCCACAGCTTGCCCAGGCCTTTCAGAATTTGCTCGGGCTGTGCCGGGAAAATGACAGCGCTGCTCATTGGCTATACCTTCGGCCGGCTGAAACGGACTTCATGGCACTCTCCAGATGTGACCTTGGCGGGCGAGCATCTCATCGGAAGCTTTGGGTCCCCAGGTTCCGGCGGGATAGTTCGGAAAATCGAATTTGGTGTTGCCCCAGACGTCGAGAATAGGCTGAACAATCTGCCAGCTCGCCTCCACCATATCCTGGCGGGTGTAGAGCGTCGGGTCGCCAGCCATGGCATCGACCAAAAGCGTTTCGTAGGCTGTGGGCGAACGCTCGCCGAAGCTCGATCCGTAATTGAAATCCATGGAGACGGGGCGCACGCGCATGCCGCTCCCGGGACTCTTCGACAGGAAGCGCAGCGAGATTCCCTCTTCGGGTTGAATACGCAGGACCAGAAGATTGGGGCGGGCCTCGCGCAAACCCGCCTTAGTCTCCTGCTTGAATAAGCCGAGCGGAGGGGCCCCGAATTGAATTGCAATATCGGTTACCCGTTTGGGCATGCGCTTGCCCGTACGGATAAAAAACGGTACGCCGGCCCAGCGCCAGTTATCAATGAAGAACGTTACCGCGGCGTACGTATCGGTCTGCGCGTCAGGATTTACGCTGGGCTCCTGGCGAAAACCGGGCAGATTCTGACCTCCTACTTTTGCCGGCCCATATTGTCCGGCCACCGCATATTTCGGAACATCCTCGGGCTTCATTACCCGCACAGCGCGAAGCAGCTTGGCTCGCTCGTCGCGCACGTTGACCGCATCGAATACGGTGGGCGGCTCCATGGCGACCGTCGCCATCACCTGGCTCAAGTGATTCTGGATCATGTCGCGCAGAGCGCCGGCTTCCTGGTAGTACGCGCCGCGCCCTTCCACGCCAATCGATTCGGCGGCGGTGATCTGCACGTGATCGACATAGCGGCGGTTCCAGAGCGGCTCGAATATGCCATTCCCGAAGCGAAAGGCCAGTATGTTCTGAACCGTTTCCTTCCCGAGATAGTGATCGATGCGGTAGATCTCAGACTCATCGAAGACCGTGTGGATCTCCTCGTTCAGGCGGCGGGCGCTCGCGAGGTCGTGCCCGAACGGTTTCTCGATAATGACGCGGCGCCATCCGTTGCCGTGGGTCAGATCGTGAAGCCCTAATTCTTTGATGGCTTCCGCATAATGGCTAGGCTGCGTCGATAAATAGAAAAGAACATTGCCCGCGGTTTGATGAACTTTCTCGACCTCGTCCAATTTCTTATGAATGCCGTCGTAGGATTCGGGATCGTTTAAATCGCCGGGCACATAATAGAGCGATTGCGCAAAGGATCTCCAGACATCTTCGTCAAACGGGGCTTCCTCGAGAAATTTCGAGACGGAGTCTTTCATTTTCTCGCGGAACTGGTCATCGGACATCGGCGTTCGCGAGCTGCCGATGATGGCAAAGCCCGGAGAGAGACGGCGCTCGTAAAACAAACGATAGAGCGAGGGCAAGAGCTTGCGCTTTGACAAATCGCCGCTCGCCCCAAATATGACGATGGAACAGGGGGGGACTCGCCGGTCGAATCGCAAGGAATCCTGGAGAGGATTGACTTCGGGCAGAGGCTGTACGACGACGCTCATGATCTGATTTGATGATAAGGCCGGCGCTGCCGTGTCGGAAGAAATGGTATCAAGTGATTAGCGATGCCTGAGCAGAAGAAAACGATAGTTGCGCTGTTGAGCGACCTGATGTTTACGGCCAAAATTCAGAATGCCGCAAAGCGCGTCGGCGTGGATGTCGTATTCGTAAAGTCGGCGGAGGAGGCAATGGCTCATGCCAGTGAGAACCCCGCGGCGATCATTCTGGACCTGAATAATACGGCGCTCGACCCGCTGCAGGCCATCACGGAGTTAAGAGCGTTGAAGGAGACCGCCGGGATCGGGCTATTGGGATATGTTTCGCACGTCCAAACCGATCTGAAGCAGGCGGCTCTGGAAGCGGGTTGCGATGAAGTAATGGCGCGCTCGGCTTTTTCGCACAACCTGCCTTCCATTTTGAAGCGCTACGCGGAGGGGTGAAGAGGGAAGATTGCCCTGGAGTATCGTTGCGCAATTAGAGCCTTGACAAACTTGCATTTTACTACGTGATTCCCGTATGATCTAAAATATGAGGGCCGCTACGGTGGTCAGCACGAAAGAATTTGAAGCCACCGTAAAAGGGCTGCTGACCAATGATCAACGGGCGGAACTGGAATTTGCACTTGCGACAAATCCATTGGCGCACCCAGTGATTCCGGGAACCGATGGAGTTCGGAAGGCTCGCTGGGGCCGCATTGGTATCGGCAAGCGCGGCGGAGTGCGGGTCGTATACTTCTACGCTGTCACATCAGAAATAGTTTTGCTGATTGCGGCTTACGCTAAGAACACGAAGGAGGATCTGAGCAGTGACGATAAAAAGAACATCAGGCAGTTCGTCAAGATCTTTAAAGAAAGCCTCCAGGAATAGGGAGACCAGTTTGGGCGAGAGCATTATTCGCGGCCTGCAGGAGGGAATCGCCCATGCTCGCGGGGAAATCAAGCTGTGTACACGCACGATCCACGTTCCCGACGAAGTAGACGTTCGGGCAATTCGCGAAAATTCCGGCATGTCTCAGTCAGAATTTGCAGCGCGGTACGGTTTCAGTCCACGAACGCTGCAGGAATGGGAACAGCGCCGCGCCAGTCCCGATAACGCCGTGCGCGCGTATCTGACGGTGATCGCCCGCAATCCGAGGGCTGTTGAGGAAGCGCTGAAACGAGCGAGTTGAGCCCACGGTCACTTTGGTGCCGGAGGGGTCGAACCTTCACCCACGTTGATTCTAAGTAAGTTGTTGAAAATGGATTCTGCAAAATCGATAAATTCTACAGAATTGGGAATCTGTCACACGCCAATCACACGCCGAGGCGGTTCGTTGTTCCAACCTGATGCCGAGAGCGCCACGCAACCGGGTCGTTTGTTGATGCGTTTGGCAAGTAAATTTGGGGTCTCCCGCACTTTCCGTGCAATCAAGGCGAGCGCTGAACGGATGGTAGAACTGGACCGGGAACATAGGGCAACACACGACAGCGCAGGAGATTGAACTTAGCGCGTCCGTACATTT
>Ga0208480_1000052_pt1 | contig 46065 bp, 47 predicted proteins | sample NGESurshal092012_4_FD_184485 | JGI IMG/M metagenome (GOLD analysis project Ga0208480, IMG submission 184485) | Arctic peat soil microbial communities from Barrow, Alaska - NGEE Surface sample F53-1 shallow-092012 (SPAdes) | ecosystem: Environmental > Terrestrial > Soil > Wetlands > Peat ... | reverse complement strand
GCTGTCGGCGCGAAACTTCGCCACGCAGGTGCGGGCGCTTCGTTCCCAGTCCAGCATCAGGTCGCGGCGGGCGGGATCCATGAACGTCAGCCAGATGTGGTTCCGCGTGACCGGGAGACCACGGCCGGGCATCCCGTCCCAGCCGAAGAGCGCGCACGCCGCACGGTTCCACGCGAGGAAGTCCCAGCGCCGGCCGAGCACGAAGGCCGGGTTCGGACCGAGGCCCTCGACCACTCGGCGGAGCGTCGCGGAGACTCGCTCGGCCGGCGCCCTGCACGGCGGTGCCGGTTCGCCACGGCCCAGCAGGATGAGGTGTCCCCGCTCTGCGGGTGTCAGCCGGAGGGCCCGGGCGATCGCCTCGAGCACGTCTAGCGAGGCCCGCACGTCACGCCCCTGCTCGAGCCACGTGTACCACGTCGCGCCGACCCCGGCGAGCTGAGCGACCTCCTCCCGCCGTAACCCGGGCGTGCGGCGTCGGCCGCCGCTCGGCAGGCCGACGGTCTCCGGTTGGATGCCGGCCCGACGCCGGCGAAGGAAGTCGGCGAGCTCGGCCCGCCGCTGTTCAGACCCGTTTGGTGGAACCTCGACTACCAGGATAAACCCTTCTCTTGTACCTGGATCAGGATTGTCGCAGACTTGCGCGACGACTACAACCAGCCCAGTTCCCAGCCGGCACGCGACGAACGTCCTGTTGTTCGTCGTGTGCCTCGCCCAGTTCATGGTGATCCTCGATGTGGCAATCGTCAATGTCGCGCTGCCGTCGATCCGTGGTGGCCTGCACTTCTCCACGACAGGCCTTCAATGGGTCGTCAACGCATACACGCTCACCTTCGCCGGCTTCCTCCTGCTCGGCGGTCGCGCGGCCGACCTGCTCGGGCGCCGGAAGGTCTTCGTGGTCGGGACGGCGTCCTTTGCCCTGACCTCGCTGCTCTGTGCGGTGTCCAGCTCATCCGGGCTGCTGCTCGGGGCGCGGGCGCTCCAGGGATTGAGCGGCGCCGTGATCTCGCCGGCGACGCTGTCGATCATCACGGCGTCGTTTCCCGACGGGGCCCAGCGCAACCGGGGCCTCGGCGTCTGGGCCGCGATGGGCGGCCTTGGAGCGTCGTCGGGCGCGTTGCTCGGCGGGATTCTCACGCAGTCGCTGGGGTGGCCGGCGATCTTCGCCGTCAACGTCCCACTCGGCGCGCTGGTCGTGCTGCTCGGCCTGCGGGTCATCCCGAAGCGCTGCGACGCGCGTGACGCTCGCGCGACCTGCCACTTCGACGTCGCTGGCGCGGTCCTCGTGACCGGCGGCCTGGCGAGCGTGACCTACGCCATCGTCCGGACCGACACGCTCGGGTGGCTATCCCCCGGCGTGCTCGTTCCCCTGGCCGCCGGGGCGGCGCTGATCGCCGGCTTCTGGCTCGTCGAGTCGCGTTTCGCCCGGGTGCCGCTGGTTCCCCTGTCGATCTTCCGGCTGCGCCAGCTCCTGGTGGCGAATCTGGTTGTGGTGATGCTCTACGCGGCGCTGTTTGCGATGTGGTTCTTCCTGACCCTCTATCTCCAGCAGGTCCTCCACTTCGACGCCCTCGAGGCCGGGCTCTGCTTCCTGCCGATGACGCTCTCGGTGTTCGGCGCCTCGTCGGTGGCCCCGCGGCTGATCGCCCGGTTCGGGCTGCGCCACGTGCTGAGCGCGGGCATGCTGATAGGGGCGACCGGTTCGCTGCTCCTGAGCCGGGTCAGCCCGGGCGCGAGCTATATCGCCGCAGTCCTGCCCGGGGGCGTGCTGTCGGCCCTCGGCATGGGCTTGTCCCTCGTCGCGGGCACGATCCTTGCCGTGCAGGGCGTCCCGCGAGGCCAGAGCGGCCTCGCGTCGGGGCTGCTCAATACGTCGAGGCTGGTCGGCGGGGCGCTCGGGCTCGCGGTTCTGAGCACGATCGCCGCGGGGCACACGCGCGGCGAGGCCGCGCACGGAGCGAGCGGGCTCGTCGCCCTGACCGACGGCTTCGGACTCGCGTTCGCCGTCGGAGCGGGCTTCTGCGTGGTTGGTGGCGCGGTGGCCGTGATCATGCTCCGGCCACGACCGGTCCGCGAGTCCGACGAGCGGCTGCCGGCCGAGCGGCCGGACCACGAGGGCCTCGAGGCCGGCGACGCGGAGGAGGAACGGGTCGGCGAGCCGGTCACCGTGTAGGGCGCCGGCCCGGGTCCGGGGTGGGCGAGCGGCGGGGCGGGTTCCGCGCCGGTCCTATCGCGCGGGGCTCATCGTCAGCGCGTCGGCGCGGATCGTCGCCCATCCCTGGGCCACGAGGTGGGCGCGGAAGGTGTCGAGCTTGCCGCGTGGCCCGGTGACGGTAAATGACACCTGGGTCGTCAGCAGGCGCTGGTGCTCGGAGATCGCGCATTCGATTCCGAGGATCCCCGCGGATTTGAGCATCGTGTGCTCGAGGCGATCGCGGACCAGGTTCCCGGCGATGCAGACCAACGTCCGTGTCTCGACCGTCGCGGCGTCGCGAACGGCCGCAGCGGCCGAGAGCCCGAGCGCGCCCGACAGCGGCGGGTCGACCTGCCTCCAGGCGCCGAGCGTGTCGTCCCAGACGCTGACGACGACGCTCGCGGCCAGTCCCCGGTGGGCGAGCACGGCGTCGACCACGTCGCGAACGGGGCCGAGCTCCGATTGGCTCGCGCCGTAGGCGTAGACCACGGGCCCGTCGTCGGTGACGACGACGTCATGCTCGACGGCGGCGCTCACCTCGCCGGCAAGATCGGCGCCGAGCGGGTGCTGGACGCGGCGCGGCAGCGCGCGGCGCAGGCGCCGCCGGAGTGGGCCGTCGGCGCGGCCGTCGAGGCGTGCTTCGAGTCGCCAGTCCTGCGCGTCGAGCATTGTGGGGCAGACGTCACTGACGAGCGAGCGGCCCCGCGCGCGGGCGCCGCTCGCCACCCGAGTCCCTACCCGATCGAGCCGACCATCTCGAGCTGGATCAGGCGGTTCAGCTCGATCGCGTACTCCATCGGCAGCTCCTTGGTCACCGGTTCGATGAAGCCGTTGACGATCATCGCCGCGGCCTCGTCCTCGGTGAACCCGCGCGAGCCCATGTAGAAGAGCTGGTCGTCGGAGATCCGGCCGACCGTCGCCTCGTGGGCCACGGTGACGTTCGGGTTCTGGATCTGGATGTCCGGCCACGTGTCCGAGCGGGAGATCCCGTCCATCATCAGGCCGTCGCACTGGACCCGGGACTTCGAGCCCTGCGAGTTCTTGCCCATCCGGACGAGGCCACGGTAGCCCATGATCCCACCGTCCTTGGAGATCGACTTGGCGAGGATGTTGGACGTCGTGTTCGGGGCCATGTGGACGACCTTGGCCCCGGTGTCCTTGTGGACGCCCTTGCCCGCGACGCCTACGTTGAGGTGGTCGGCGCGTGCGCCCTCGCCGAGCAGGAACGAGCCCGGGTAGAGCATCACAGCCTTCGCGCCCATCGAGCCGCCGACCCACTCGACCGTGCCCTCGGCCTGGACGACCGCGCGCTTGGTGTTGAGGTTGTAGACGTCCTTCGACCAGTTCTGCACCGTCGTGTAGCGGACCTTGGCGCCTTCCATGACGAAGATCTCGACGACCGCCGAGTGCATCGAGTTGACGCTGTAGGTCTGCGCCGTACAGCCCTCGATGTAGTTCACCTCGGCGCCCTCGTCGGCGATGATCAGCGTGTGCTCGAAGGTTCCCTCGCCGGCGCCCTCCATGCGGAAGTAGGCCTGCAGCGGGAGGTCGCACTTGACGCCCTTGGGGATGTAGACGAACGACCCGCCCGACCAGACGGCGCCGTGCAGCGCCGAGAACTTGTTGTCCTGGGCGGGAACGCACTTGGTCATGAAGTACTGCCGGACGATGTCAGGGTACTCGCGCACCGCGGTGTCCATCGAGCAGAACAGGATGCCCTGCTTGGCGTACTCCTCCTTGAGGCCCTCGTAGACCGGCTCCTGGCGCCAGACGCCGACCACGCCGGCGAGGTGCTCGCGCTCGGCCTGGGGGATGCCCAGGGCCTCGTATGTGTCCTTCATGTCCTTCGGCACGTCGTCCCACGAGTCGAATCGACCCGTCGTCGGGGGCGAGTAGAGGACGAGGTCGTCGAAGTTGAGGCCGGAGAGATCGCAGCCCCAGGTCGGGACGGTCTTCCGCTCGAAGATCTCGAAGGACTTCATGCGTGCATCGGCCATCCAGGTCGGATCGCCCTTGATCTTCGAAAGCTCGCGGATGACTTCGCGGGAGACGCCCTTCGGGGAGACGAGCTCGCCCTTGTCGGTCTCTACGATCGGACTCGGCGTCGGAATTCGGGTTATATCTGTGGCGGCCATAAGCTCCTCTGCGTAATCCTGTGCTCGGTGGTAGGAATTGTAGCGCTCCGGCGCGAAGCCGACCGAGAAACTCTCGGCAGGGGGTTCGGCCGACGGCTCCGTCCGGTCGTCTGGTCTATCGTCGATCGACGTGAGGCGGGGCCCGACAGTGACCTTCAGACTCGCGGCGCTCGGCGCGGCGTTCGGGCTCGCGGCGCTGCCGAGCACGTCTGGCGCGGCGGCACCGCGGATGGCGACCGTCGGGCCGGCGCCGGCCGCGGCGGTCCCGGGCGCCCAGTACGCGGGCGGGCTGGCGGCCACCGCGCCGCTCCAGCTGACCGTCGTGCTGCGACCGCGCGACGAGGCGGCCCTGACGAGCTTCGTCGACGCGGTTTCGACGCCGGGCTCGCCGAGCTACGGCGACTACCTCGCGCCGGGTCAGTTCGGGGCGCGCTTCGGGGCGAGCGCCCGGAGCATCGAGGCCGTCGACGCCGCGCTGCGGGCGGCAGGCCTGAATCCAGGTCCGGCCAGGTCGGACGGCCTGACGATCCCGGTCAGCGCAAGCGCCGGGTCGGTCGCCGCGGCGCTTCACGTGGCCTTCGCCCGCTACAGCCTCCCCGGTGGACGCGCGGCCTTCGCCAACACCAGGGCGCCGCAGCTGCCGGCCGACGTCGCCGGGGCCGTACGCGACGTCGTCGGCCTGCAGACGCTGTCGCGGCCCGAGGCGCTCGGCCTCGAGACCGCGGCCCGCCCGGCGGCCGCTGTCGGCGCGGGGCCTCGACTCGGAAGTGGACCCGAGGCCGTCACGGGGACGGGGCTGGGCGCCCGGACGGCGCCCGACGCGGTCGGTCCGACGGCCTGCGCCGCGGCCGCGGCGCAGGCCGCGGCCCAGCGGGCGTACACGATCGACCAGCTCGCGGAGGGCTACGCGTTGGATCCGTTCTACGCAGGCGGGGATTCCGGCGCCGGGACGACGGTCGGGATCTACGAGCTCGAACCTGACCTGCCAGGCGACATCGCCGCGTTCGCGTCGTGCTTCGGAGCGGGCGGCGTCGTCCAGGACATCCCGGTCGACGGCGGCGCCGGGTCGGGCGCCGGGTCCGGCGAGGCGGCGATCGACATCGAGAATGTGCTCGGGATCGCTCCGCAGAGCAGGATCGAGGTCTTCGCCGGGCCGCAGACCGGAAGCGGGCCGCTTGACGTGTACGTCGCGATGGCCGATCAGGACACGTCGCAGGTCAACACGACCTCCTGGGGGCTGTGCGAGCAGGACCTGCTGCTCGGGGACGCCAACGCGATCGCCGACGAGACGCCGGTCTTCCAGCAGATGGTCGCCCAGGGCCAGACGCTGTACGCCGCGACCGGCGACTCCGGCTCGGAGGGGTGCACCGGCGACACCGGCAGTCAGTCCGACAGCTCGCTGGCCGTGAACGACCCCGCCAGCCAGACGCAGGTCACGGGCGTCGGCGGAACGAGCCTGGTGGCGACGTACACCGCGGCGGGCACGCCGTCGGCGATCGACGCGACCCCGCTCGGGACGCCGCCGTTCCAGGCGGTCTGGAACGAGTCGGCGTTGTCCGCCGGGGCGGCCGGCGGCGGGATCTCGACGGTCCACGTGATGCCCAGCTACCAGTCGGGCGCTCCGGCCGGCCTGGGCGTGGTCAACGCGAACTCGAGCCGGGGGCCGTGCGGGGCGCCGGTGGGCAGTGCGTGCCGGGAGGTGCCGGACGTCAGCGCGGCCGCGGATCCGGTGGGTGGGAGCGAGATCTACTGCACCGACGACGGGACGCCGCACACGCTCTGCCAGGACGGCAACCCGGCGGCCGGCAAGTGGGAGGCTGTCGGCGGGACGAGCGCGGCGGCGCCCTTCTGGGCCGGGATGACGGCGCTGATCAACTCCGATTCGGCCGACGGCTGTGGCGTGCCGGCGACGTTCGGACTCCTCAACCCCCTGCTCTACGCGATCGCCGGTGGTGCCGATCACGCGACCGCCCTCACCGACATCACGCCGCCGGGGACGCCGGGCGTGCCGACCGGAAACGACTACAGGGGGCTCCACGGCGGCCTCTACCCGGTCGGCGTGGGATACGACATGGCGACCGGGCTCGGTACGCCGCTCGCCGGCGGCCCGGGCGGGCTCGCCCACCAGTTGTGCGCGCTCCGGGCCCCGGTCACGCAGGCACCGACCGTGAGCGCCTTGAGCCCGACCAGCGGGCCGGCCACGGCGGGAGCCGTCGTGACGATCGACGGTGCCTTCTTCGTACCGGGCGCGACCGTGACGGTCGGCGGGGTACCGTCGACCGGCGTCCAGGTCCTCAGCTTCAACCAGTTGACTGCGGTCCTGCCAGCCGGGAACGGGGCCGAGCAGGTCGTTGTGACGACGGCCCACGGTGCGAGCGGTCCGCTGGTCTATACGTATCCGACGCCACCTCCGGCTTCCCCGACGTCGACCACGCCGACCACGCCGACCGCGCCGCCGCCGGGGAGCGTCCCGGCACCTGGATCGAGCGGGGCGGGCGGGAGGCCGGCGGCACGCAGCGGGCCGAGCGCCGCCCAGCTCCTGCTGACCTGCACCCGCGCGAAGCTGGCGATCGCCGACGTCGTCCAGGACGGCTCGGACGTGCGGATCACCGGTGACGCGGCGGCCGACCTCGCCGGGCGAAAGGTCAGCATCCGCTTCGGCGCACGGCACACCCGGGTGGCGAGCGCGACCGTGACGAGCGGCGGGGGCTTCAGCGCGCGGGCGCCGCTGCCGGCGTCGTCCGTGCGGGCGGGCGGGGCTGCCCGCTACGAAGCCGTGCTCGGTAGCCTCGAGTCGGCGGGCGTGCCGCTCACGCGGCGGGTGATCTTCGACCCGCCGCAGGAGAGCGCCGGGAAGGTCACCCTGACCGGGCGGGTGATCGGCCCGCTGGCCGCTCCGGCCGCTCCGATCGTGATCCGTCAGTCGACGTCATGCGCGGCCGGGATCCAGGTCGCCACGGTTCACCCATCGGCGTCGGGACGCTTCACGGTCCGCCTGGCCGCCCCGGCCGGCGTACGCGGCGCCCTCTACAGGATCGGCACGCGTGTCCGCCCGACGGCACGAAGCCGTACGACGGTCGCAGTCGGCAGTCTGCTCGAGTCGGTCTCCCTGAGTTGACCGCGTCGATGCCCCGGAGTTGCGCGTCGGTGCCGGCGGGCGCTCATGCGAGCCGCACCGCCAGGAACCCGCGCCGTACTACTGGGGCCAGCTGCCCTCGCCGGTGATCGCGGCCCGCATCGCCTTGAGGCTGAGCAGGGCGCACTTGCGACGAGTCGCCGAGATCGGGATCCCGAGCAGCCCGAAGAGCCAGTCGGCGTCGAGCGTGGCGACCTTGTCGAGCTCCATCCCGAGCAGCTCTTCCGAGGCGATCGACGCCGACGCCTGGGAGATCGCGCAGCCCTGTCCGTGAAAGGCGAGCTCGCCGATCCTGCCGTCCTGGACGCGGATGTGGACGCCGAGCTCGTCGCCGCAGAGCGGGTTGTGCTCGAGCGCCTCGAGGTCGTGGGGATCGAGCTCGCCGAAATTCATCGGACGCTTGTAGTGCTCGAGGATGAAGTCGCGGTAGAGGTCGTCCATCGGAGGCTCAGAGCTCGAAGACGTCGCGGGCGCCGCGCAGTGACGCGACGAGCGCATCGACATCGGAGGCGACGTTGTACGGGCCGAAGCTGGCGCGGGCGGTTGCGCCGACGCCGAGCCGTCGCATCAGCGGCTGTGCGCAGTGGTGGCCGGCGCGGATGCAGACGTTGTCGCGGTTGACGAGCTCGGCGATGTCGTGGGGGTGCATCCCGTCAATCACGAAGGAGACGATCCCGGCCCGGTGGGCCGGCCCGACGATGCGGACCCCGGGCACCGTCACGAGCTCGGTCATCGCGTGCTGGGTCAGCAGGTGCTCGTGGTCGCGGACGCGGGCCATGCCGAGCGCCGAGAGGTAATCGACCGCCGCGCCGAGCCCGACCGCCTCGGCGATCATCGACGTCCCGGCCTCGAACTTCCAGGGCAGGTCGTTCCACGTCGACCGCTGGAGGTCGACGTGGGAGATCATGTCGCCGCCGGAGAGGAACGGTCGCATGCCCTTGAGCAGGGAGGTCCTCCCGTGGAGCACGCCGATCCCCGTCGGGCCGAGCACCTTGTGGCCGGTCCAGGCATAGAAGTCGGCGTCGAGCTCGGCGATGTCGACCGGCATCCCCGGGACGGCCTGCGAGCCGTCGACCAGGACGAGGGCCCCCGCCCGGTGGGCGCGCTCGATGATCTCGGCGACGGGGTTGATCGTGCCGAGGACGTTGGAGACATGGGCCACGGCGAGCAGCCGGACGTCACCGCGGGCGAGCTCGGAGTCGAGCTGGTCGAGCGACAGGGTCCCGTCCTCGCCGACCTCCAGGTAGCGCAGCTCGGCGCCCGTCTCGGCCGTCGCGAGCTGCCAGGGCACGATGTTCGAGTGGTGCTCCATCTCGGTGATCAGGACGGCGTCGCCCGGACCGAGGTTGGCGCGGGCCCAGGAGTAGGCGACGAGGTTGATCGCCTCGGTCGCGTTGCGCGTGAAGATCGTCCCGGTCGTCTCGGCCCCGGTGAAGGCCGCGATCCGCTCGCGGGCACCCTCGAAGAGGTCGGTCGCCTCCTGGGCGAGGGTGTAGACGCTGCGGTGGATGTTGGCGTTGTGGGCGCGGTAGTAGTCGTCGATCGCGGCGAGCACCGACTCCGGCTTCTGGGAGGTCGCGCCCGAGTCCAGGTAGACGATCGGGCGGCCGTCGATCTTCCGCGCGAGGATCGGGAAGTCCGCGCGGATGTCGAGCGCGGTTGTGTCGGTGGTTGTCGTCGTGGGCCCCATCGCGTCTACCTCGCCAGTGCGTACTGCTCGATGTCGGCCGCTGCCGCTGCCAGCTTGGCCCCGATACGCTCGCGCACGGTCTGCTCGAAGGCCGGGTCCTCGAGTTGAACGATCAGCGGCTCGAAGAAGCCCTCGACGATCACCCGGACCGCCTCCGGGCGGGTCAGCCCGCGCGTCTGCATGTAGAAGATCAACGCCTCGTCGAGCTCGCCGACGGTGCCCCCGTGGGAGGCCGAGACGTCGTCGGCACAGACCAGCACGGACGGGATCGCGTCGAGCTTGGCCTGGGCTGAGAGGAGCATCGAGTGGATTTGCAGGTAGGTGTGGGTCTGCTGTGCGCCGGGCTCGATCTGGATCAGGCCCTCGAAGCTGGCCCGGCATGAGCCGGTCGCGGCCCCCCGCCAGTGGACGTCGCCCGATGACGGACCGGTCTCGTGAAGGTCGACGGCGAAGACGTCGAGGTGCTCGTCCTCCTCGGCGAAGAAGATTCCCCGGAACGCCATGTCGCCGCCCTTACCACCCACTACGAGCTCGTCGTGGTGCCGGATCAGGTGACCGCCGAGGAGTGCCGGCAGCCAGTGACAGTAGGCGTCCCGGCCGACTTCGACGACGGCCGTCGAGACGTCGCAGACATCGCCGCTTCCCCAGTCGGTCAGATGCCCGAGTCGAGCGCGGGCATTGTCCTCGAGGTAGAGCTCGAACTGCCCGGCGTGGACCGCCTGACCCGTGAAGTCCGGAGCGATGTCGTACTCGCGCAGGCGGAAGCTGCTGGAGCGATCACCGATCGCCAGGGTGTGCGCGTACTGGGCGGTTCCCGGCTCGGGGATCTCGTAGACGATCTGGAAGGGATGCTCGACGACCAGTCCGGGCGGCACGTAGAGGAAGGCTCCGCCGGTCCAGAAGGCCGCGCTCGCGGCCTCGAGCTTGTCGCGGTCGAGTCGCAGCCGGCGCATGAAGTACCGGGAGAACAGCTCGGCGTGGTCGCGGGCGGCGTCCTCGAGCGAGCAGAGGATGACCCCGACCGCGGCGAGCTCGGGATCGAGCGTTGAATGGACGACGGAGCCGCCCCGCTGTACGAGCACGCCGGCCGTCGGGCCGTCGCCGACGATCGCCGGTGGCGCGTCGCTCGCCGGGTAGGTGCGGATCTCGAGCGCGTCGAGATCGAGCTCGTCGAGGCTCGTGCGCCAGAACCCGGACCTGCGCCAGGTCGGCAGCTCGAGCGCGTCGTAAGCCGTGTGGGCGCGCTGGCGCAGCTCGGCCAGGCTGCCGGACTCGCCGGCGCCGGCGAGCGCGCGATAGAGCACGGCCTCGCGGGCCGAGCCGGCCTTGCGTGGGGTGGCGGTGGTCTCAGGCACCGGTGCCGACCTGCTCACGGATCGGGTCGTAGCCCTCGCGCTCGAGGCGGGCGACGAGCTCCGGGCCGCCGTCGAGGACGATCCGGCCGTCCATCAGGACATGGACGAACTCGGGCGTGATGTAGTCGAGGATGCGCTGGTAGTGGGTGATGATCAGGGCGCCGAGGCCCTGCTCGGCGTGCAGCTTGGCGACGCCGTTGGCGACGATCCGCAGGGCGTCGATGTCCAGGCCGGAGTCGGTCTCGTCGAGTACCGCGATCTCCGGGGCGAGCATCGCCATCTGGAGGATCTCGGCGCGCTTCTTCTCACCGCCGGAGAACCCGTCGTTGAGGTGGCGGGAGGTGAACGACCGGTCGACGTCGAGCATCTCGACCGCATGGGCCAGCTGCTTGCCGAACTCCTTGACCTTGATCGGCTCCTCGCGCTTGGCGTTGAGCGCCATGCGGAGGAAGTTCGCGACCGACACGCCGGGGACGGCGACCGGGTACTGGAAGGCGAGGAAGAGACCGGCACGGGCGCGCTCGTGCGCCGGGGCCTTGGTGATGTCGTCGCCGTTGAAGACGACCGATCCCTCGGTGACCGTGTACGACGGATGGCCCATGATCGTGTTGGCCAGCGTCGACTTGCCCGAGCCGTTGGGGCCCATCAGAGCGTGGATCTCGCCGCTGCGCACGACGAGGTCGACCCCGTGGAGGATCTCACGCTCCTCGTGGCGGACGTGCAGGTTTTCGATCTTCAGTTCGGCCATGTCACTCCAGTGCAGCGCCCTGGCCGCTCAGGCGGCGGCCGGCTGCTTGCGGTTTGCGGGAATCAGGTCGGCGAGCGTCGTGTCGGTGAGCGTCCGGATGATCGAGAAGCGCACGCGCGTCCAGAGCAGCTTGGTCGTGCAGACGTGGTCGGGGTCGGTCTCGCGGGAGCAGACGACGCTGCCGTCCGGGAGACCGGAGATGCACTCGATCGGGGCGATCGAGCCCTCCAGGGCCTGGACGACCTCGGCCATCGTGATCTGGTCGGCCGCGCGGGCCAGCAGGTATCCGCCGTGGGCGCCCCGCCGGCTCTCGATCAGGTCGGCCTTGCGCAGGCGGGCGACGAGATGCTCGAGATAGGCCAGCGGGAGGCCTTCGCGCTCGGCGATCTCGGCCAGCGGAATCGGCTGGTCGCCACCGCGCCGGGCGAGCTCGACCATGACGCGGACGCCGTACTCGGCTTTTGTTGAGAACATCATCAGTTCGAATACCTACTTGCGGAGTAGGGTATCACCACGGTGCGCTCGGGTCACTCACGGTGGCCCGCCACGAGGGCGCTACACTTTTTATAGCTTTGAATCCAGACACGAGTTCAGGGAGTTTGCGATGAGTCCGTCAGGCGCCGAGTTCGTCCGGCAGGTGAAGAGCCAGATCAGCGAGATCGATCCAAGCGACGTCCAGCCGCTGCTCGGCAACGGCGTCGCGATCATCGACGTGCGCGAGACCGAGGAGACCGCCAGCGGCCTTCTGCCCGGCGCGAAGCACGTCCCGCGGGGCTTTCTCGAGACGCGGATCGAGGGCGCGGTGCCCGACCACTCGCAGCGCGTCGTCGTCTACTGCGCCGGCGGCACCCGCTCGGCGCTGGCCGCCCGGACGCTGAACGAGCTCGGCTACGAGAACGTCGAGTCGATGACCGGGGGAATCACGCTGTGGAAGGACCGTGGCTACAAGGTCGTCGTCCCGAAGTCGCTGACCCCCGAGCAGCGGGAGCGCTACTCGCGCCACCTGCTGGTTCCCGAGGTCGGCGAGGACGGCCAGCGCAGGCTGCTCGACGCGCGGGTTCTCCTGCTCGGCGCCGGCGGTCTCGGCTCACCGGTCGCGCTCTACCTCGCGGCGGCCGGCGTCGGGACGATCGGGATCGTCGACGACGATGTCGTCGACCTGTCCAACCTCCAGCGTCAGGTCGTCCACACGACCGACCGGATCGGCGTGGCGAAGGCCGACTCGGCGGAGGAGACGATCCACGCGTTGAACCCTGACGTCGAGGTCGTCAAGTACGTCACGCGGCTCGACGCGTCGAACATCATGGAGATCATCGAGGGCTGGGACATCGTCGTCGACGGGGCCGACAACTTCCCGACGCGCTACCTGCTCAACGACGCGACCGTTCGCCTGCGGATCCCGGTCGTCTCGGCCTCGATCCTCGGCTTCGACGGCCAACTGTCGGTGTTCGATCCGTACAACGGGCCTTGCTACCGCTGCCTCTACCCGGTTCCGCCGCCGGCGGAGCTGGCGCCGTCATGCGGTGCGAACGGCGTGCTCGGCGTCCTCCCGGGAACGATGGGTCTGCTCCAGGCGACCGAGGTCGTCAAGCTGATCATCGGCGCCGGCGAGCCGCTGATCGGCCGCCTCCTGCTCTACGAAGCGCTGAGCGCGACGTTCACCGAGCTGAAGGTCCGTCGCGATCCGGACTGCCCGGTCTGCTCGCGCCCGCCCGAGGAGATCACCGACGAGGAGATGGGCGTGTTCCCCGACTACGAGGCGTTCTGCGCCGCTTCAGGCTAGGGTTCCGACCGCGATGGCGACAATCAAGATCCCGCCGGTGCTCCGTCCGTCGGTCGGAGGGGCCAAGGAGGTCAGCGCGTCCGGCGAGAATGTCGGCGATGTCCTGCGGTCGCTGGCCGAGGACCATCCGGCGACGCAGACGCAGCTGTTCTCGGCCGACGGCAAGCTGAACCGGTACGTCAACGTGTATCTCAACGACGAGGACGTCCGGGTTCTCGAAGGCCTCGAGACGGTCGTCGGCGGCGGCGACGTGCTCGTGATCCTGCCGGCGATGGCCGGCGGGTCCCGCTGAGTCCCGCCGACCGCGGCTGACGCCGCAGCGGCCAGGCGAGGCGATCGAGCCGGGTTCCGGGGGTCGATCTTCAGGCCCGACGGCAGTCGGGCAGGCGACCCGGGAGCAGTCGGGCCGGGACTCGGGAGGGGAATCTCCCGGAAAATGATCCGATCGGAGACCCCGGACGATATATTCGACGTCATGGGCTCGCAGTTCCTCGAGAACAAGCCCTGCGGGGGTCGCTACGGCGACATCGTGCAGGCCATCGGCAACACCCCGCTCGTCGAGCTCAAGCGGCTCTCGCCGAAGCCGGGCGTGCGGATCTGGGCGAAGCTCGAGTCGGCCAACCCGACCGGGTCGGTCAAGGACCGGGTCGCCCGGTCGATGATCGAGGACGCCGAGGAGAAGGGCCTGATCTCTCCGGGTCAGACGATCCTCGAGCCGACGTCGGGGAACACGGGTATCTCGCTGGCGATGATCTGCCGGCGGAAGGGCTACAAGCTGAAGGTCGTGATGCCGGACAACGTGACGCCCGAGCGTACGCAGCTGCTCCAGATGTACGGCGCGGAGATCGTCAACTCACCCGGCAACCTCGGGTCGAACGGGGCCGTCGAGATGGCGCTGAAGCTGGCCGAGGACCCGAGCTACTACATGCCCTACCAGTACGGGAACGAGGCGAACCCGCTGGCCCACTACAACGGGACGGCGCTCGAGATCCTCGAGGAGCTCGACGAGATCTCGGCCTTCGTCGCCGGCCTGGGGACCGGCGGCACGCTGATGGGCAACGGCCGGCGCCTCAAGGAGGAGCTCGGCAGCGCGGTCAAGATCGTCGCGGCCGAGCCGATGCAGGGCGAGCCCGTCCAGGGGCTGCGGTCGCTGGACGACGGCTTCATCCCGCCGATCATCGACCTCAGCGTGCTCGACCGGAAGATCTTCGTGACCAACCGCGACGCGATCATCTGGACGCGGAAGCTGCTCGACGAGGAGGGCATCTTCGCCGGCGTGTCGTCGGGCGCGATCGCCCGGGTCGCCGTGCGGATCGCCGGCGAGCTCGACGAGGGGAACGTCGTCTTCCTGGTCGCCGACGACGGGTGGAAGTACCTCTCGAGCGGCGTGTACACGCGGCCGGTCGACGAGATCGAGCAACTCGAGAACACGCTCTGGTGGTGACTCGCCGGGCACGTCGTGGCGAGGCTGCCCGCCGCGCCTGAGGCTCGGCATGGCATCGGGCGACCGCCGGCGCGACGGCATCTCGCGGCGCAGCATCCTGCTCGGCGCCGGGGCGACGGTCGGAGCGGTGCTGCTGGACGGATGTGGGTCGAAGGCGGCGAAACCGGCGCCCAACTCCGAGGTCAACGGGGCCGACGCGGACCTGCTCAACGAGGTCTTCATGCTCGAGAACATGGCGGTCGCCGCGTACGCCCGGATCGCCGGGTCGCTGACCGGGCCGGCGCGCGCGCTGGCGCATACGATCGGCCAGCAGGAGGCCCAGCACGCGCGCAAGCTGGAGCCGGCGATCCGCGCGCTCGGCGGCCGGCCGACGCCGCCCAGGCAGGACTACGGCTTCCCGGCTCTGGACGGCGGCCCCGCGGCGCTGGCGTTCGTCGGCGGGATCGAGAACACCCTGATCGCGGCGTACATCGACGTCCTGCCGAAGCTCAGCAATACGATCGCCCGGGCAATCGCCGCGTCGATCGTCAACAACGAGGCGCAGCATCTCGCCCTCGTCACGCAGGCCCGCGGCCTGCCGCCGGCGCCGGTCGCGATCGTGCGGGGGGCGGCGGCGTGACCCGAGCGACCGACGGCGCCGGAAGCGGCGGCGTGACCCGAGCGACCGACCGCGCCGGGGGCGGCGAGGTGACCCGAGCGACCGACGGCGCCGGGGGCGGCGGGGTGACCCGAGCGACCGAGGCCGCGGGGAGCGGACGCCGGGTCGCCGAGGCGTCGGCACCCGAGTCGGGGACCCGCCGCCAGCTGCTCGGAGGGGCTGCGGTCGTCGTGACCGGCGGATCGCTCCTCGCGTCGGGGACGCCGGCGTGGGCGCTGAGCTCACCAGGCATCCTCTCGATGCAGGCGGCGGTCCGCCTCGAGCAGACGCTCGCGGTCGTCTATGGGTCTCTGGCGGGTCGTCGGGGGCTCGACCGGGAGCTGCGCGACCTGTTCGGGCTGTTGGCCGAGCACGAGCACCAGCACGCGGCCGCCCTGCTGGCGATGGTCGAGTACCTCGGCGGCGGGCCCCCGGCGCTGCCGACGCTCGCCGAGGCCGAGCAGGCGATTCCCGCCGCGGCCGCGATCAACGATCGGCCGTCGGCCCTGAGGCTGGCCGAGCGGCTCGAGAACGCTGAGGTCTTCGGCTTCTACACGGGGGGGCAGACCCTCGACGACGTGAAGCTGATCGAGATCTCGGCGGCGGTGATGTGCAGCGACTCCCAGCATCTGGTGCTCGTCCGCCAGACCGCCGGTCAGAATCCGATCCCGGCGGCGTTCGAGACCGGAAGGGAAAGCGGGTAGCCTCGGCCTATGGAGATTCCGCAGGACATGTACGACGAGATCGTCGCCCACGCGCAGGCCGACAAGCCGAACGAGTGCTGCGGGATGATCGCGTCGGCCGACGGCCGGGCGAGGCAGGTCTACCGGGCGACGAACTCGGCTCACAGCCCGTTGAAGTACGAGATCGACGGGCTCGAGCAGTACCGGATCCAGGCGGCGATCGAGGACGCCGGGTGGGATCTGGGGGCGATCTACCACTCTCATACGCGGAGCCCGCCGTATCCCTCGCAGACCGACATCAACCTCGCCTTCTACCCTGACGCGCTCTACGTGATCGTCGGGGTCCACGGTCCCGAACCCGAGGTCCGGGCATTCGAGATCGTCGGCGGCAAGGTCGAGGAAGTCGAGTTGTCGGTGGTCTGATGCCGGGGGAGGCGCTCGCCTGCCCGAGCTGCGCGTCCAAGCACCCGCCGGACGAGCGTTTCTGTCCGAGCTGCGGCATGCCGCTCGTCGCGGCCGACGGACCGGCCACGGCTGCGCTGAGCGAGCGCCAGGAGCGCGCGCGGAAGATCAAGCCCCAATACACGGAGGGCGCGCTGGTCAGGGTGGCGGGCGCGAGCAATCAGGCCGAGGCGGAGTTCATCCAGGGCATGCTGCTCGAGGAGGGAGTCCCGAGCCTCGTGCGGCGGGCGGCCGGCTTCGACGTGCCTGACTTCATGGCCGGCGGTCCGCGGGAGGTGCTCGTCGCGGCGTCGGGCGCGCCGACCGCCCGCGAGGTGCTGGTCGGCGCGGAGATCGTCGGCGACGGACCGCCCCGCCCGTCGAGGGAGAACCCGGCCCGGCTGATCGCAGGGTTGCTGCTGGGCGTGGCGATCGTCGCCGTGATCCTCTTCATGGGGACGCACGTCTGGGACTGACGAGCGTTCGTCGGCCATGACCGCCGAGGTCAGCGCTGCTCGGCCAGCCGGGCCAGATGCGCCCGCCAGGCGCCGGCCGTGTGCATGATCGCGCGGCCGTCGAACGCATCGACGACGGCCTCACGGGGGTCGCCGCGCAGCGGCGTGTACGCGAGGGCGATCGCCGCGTGGGATCCGTGCTCGCGGGCGAGCAGGTCGAAGACGGACCCGCCGAGCAGGGCCGCGTCGCGGACCCCCGGCGGAAACGACGGCTCGCGGCCCTCGCGCAGGCGGCGGGCGATCGCCGGGCGGGCGAAGGCCGTCTGGCCGGAGAAGTACTGGGCGCCCCCTGCGATCAGCCAGGCCCATCGGGCATACCGAAGCAGCTTGGTCGGTCTGAGCGGGGGCGGAAGGTTGCGGTTGTTGGTGGCGAGGACGAGCTGCGTGTAGAGCGTCGCCGGGCCGAGCATCGCCATCTCGCGTGATCCGGGGACGGCTGACGCGCGGAGCTCGAGCAGTCGGGGGGCGAGCACGTGGATCTCGCCGGGCGAGCACCAGCCGGCGAGGTAGCGGCGGCCGGCCGGCGCGGTGGCCAGCGTGATCAGGGGGAGGGTCGGCTGGGCGAGATAGAGGGTCGTCAGCGAGCTGTGGAGGACGACGGCGATCTCGTCCTCCGGCTTGCGTGGGAAGACCTCGGCGAGCTGTTCCCGGGCGCCCTCGAGCAGCTCGAGCACGGCGGCCGCGTCGTCGTCGTCGGCCTTCTCGTGGCGGGCGGCGAAGTTCGGGGAGCTGGTCTCGACCCAGGGCACCGACCGAGTGTGCCGGGCGGGGGCGCGGACGGACGCCGTGCAAGGGCGCTGCCGGGGCGGGGCGGGGCCGCGGCGGGGCCGCGGCGGGGCGGTGCGGGGCCGCGGCGGGGCGGGGCGGGTGCGGGTGCGGGTGGCGCCGGGGTGTGGGATCTGATCGACCGGCGCCGACATCCCAGGCGGCGGAGGAGGATCGTGAGACCTTCATCGCGAAATGGTTGCCTGAGTCAGTCAGCTACTTTTCTTGGAGAGTCTCCTCACAAACCCCCGAAAGCCGACGGACTCGCAGACTCAGTCGACGACTCCGCCGGGAGTGCTCCAGACTCCACGCCCAAGCGCCGATCCCGGCCCGCGCCGAGACCCGCGAGGCCTGACGCCCACTCGCCAGTCGACGTTTGCCTGGACCGCAAGATCGCAAAGGCGAGCCGCTCCCGCCCACCTCATCACGCCGTACGCGGCGCCGACCCCGACGCCGACAGAACCCCGGCCCGGCCCGGCCCCGCCGGACCCGCCCGCGACCCGCACAGCGCTCGCGTCTGACCCAACGGGCCGGTCAGGCCAGTACCGGCACCCGTCCGTTGACGATCGCCTGGATCTCCTCGGCCGCCCGGTCGAACTCCTCGTCGGAGAGGACGGGGGTCCCCTCGAAGGGAAGGTCGCGCTGGAGCTCGAGGTATGACCGGCAGCCGCCGTACTCGTCCTTGACCTTGACGGTCACCGGACGGGGGATCCGGTAGGTCCGGAGCAACAGTACGTGGAGTGGGTGGCGGCGCTTCCACTCGAGGCGCTTCTCGGCGTAGTCGGGCGTCCATACGTAGAACGGCGAGAGGGCGTCGACGGTCCGGGCGTCGGTGATCGTGTACTGGGCGGCGATCTCGGCCCACGCGCGGATCCGGACCCGGTCGGGTGGCTGGATCGACGGACCGTGGTGGAGCTGGTGGACGCTCGGCTCACCGTCGGCCCAGACGCCCTCCTCGAGGGCGCGACGGAGCTCTGGCTGGTGGGACTCGCGCACAAGATCACCGCGCTGGTGGTCGAAGGTCGGGTAGAGGAAGAACCGTTCGTGCTCGACGCGGAAGTTCTTCCCGGGCTCGCGAACGCCTCCCTTGCGCAGGGTGATCAGCTGCTCGCCCTCGGCGAGGGCGCGGACCGTGACGGCCCATTCTTTAAAAGCAATTGGCATAGAGGATCCGGGGGGGGAAGCGCGGCGGGCAATGGAAATCCCGAAGGGCCAAAACCTGCGTCGGCCACCGCGGGATTGCCAAAGGATACGAAAAACTTCGGGAAACGCCAAATTTCCCTGCAAATCCAGCCTTCCGGCGCCCTATACCACGCAGCGATACCCGCCGTCGGCTCGTGCGACGGCTCGTCTCAGAGCCGTCGGTCGGAGCGGCGCTCGACGGCCTCGAGGATCGCGGCGAAGTCGTCCTCGCCGAACCCCAGCTCGTCGGCTTCGCGCAGGGCGTCCTCGGCCGCCTGGGCCGCGTCGAACGGCACGCCGGCGGCGTCGAGGCAGAGGCGGACGTCCTTGAGCATGTGGGCGAGCTTGAACAGCGGCGTGAAGTCGTGGGAGCGCATCGGCCCGGCCTTCAGGCTGAGCATCGTCGAGCTGCCCGACCCGGCCTCCATCACGGCGACGAGGGAATCGAGGTCGACCCCGGCGTCGCTGCCGACGAGCAGGGCCTGGGCGACGGTCAGGGCATTCGCGGCGGCGACGGAGTTGTTGATGATCTTGATCGTCTGGCCATGGCCGAGGGGTCCGACGTGGAGTACCAGCCGACCCATCGCGTCCAACACGGACCGCCCCAGAGCAAAATCCTCAGCCGCGCCGCCCGCCATGATCGTGAGCGTGCCGTCGGCCGCCCGCGGGGCCGATCCGGTGACCGGGGCATCGATCAGGTGGATTCCGTGCGGGTCGAGGCCGGCGGCGATCCGCTGGGCGGCAGCCGGGCCGATCGTCGAGCAGTCGATGCACAGGAGGCCGGGCCGCGCGCCGGAGGCGACCCCGTCGGGGCCGAGCAGGACCGACTCGACCTGGTCGCCGTCGACGACCATCGTCACGACGATGTCCGACACGTCCGCGAGCTCGGCCGGCGAGCCGGCGACCCGGGCGTCGTGGTCGGCGGCGAAGGCCTCGGCCGTCGCGAGAGTCCGGTTCCAGACGGTCAGCGGGAAGCCGCCAGCCGCGAGGTTGGCGGCCATCCGCGAGCCCATGATGCCGAGGCCGATGAAGCCGATCCGGGGGAGGGGAGTCGATGAGGTCATTGGTCAGGGTGCGTCCGGCCGACCGTACCCGCCACCGCCGGGTGTCTCGATTCGGAGGCGGTCACCTGCCTGGAGAGTACCCGTCGACTTCCCTGGAATCGCCGACCCGTTCAGCCGATCGGACCCACGGCTGCCCGACTGCCCGCCGGCGGCTCCCGGCGGTGGGTGGCGGCGACGCTCGGCGATCAGGGAGTAGGTCATCGGCTCGAGGGCCTCGAGCTCACGAACGATCCCGTCCCCGCCATCGTGGGCCCCCCGCCCGCCGGACCCGCGGCGGACCTCGCTGCGCACGACCCGGACGGGATAGGCCCGCTCGAGGGCCTCGACCGGCGTGTTCAGGGTGTTGCTCATCGCCACATGTACACCTGAGGGCCCGTCGGCATCGGGACACGCGCCCTGGCCGCCGCCGATCGTCTCGTAGTAGGAGAAGTCGTCGTTGCCGAGCGTCAGGTTGTTCATCGTCCCCTGTCCGAGGGCCATCCCGAACGCGCCGAGCACGAGATCGGCGACCCTCGATGAGGTCTCGACGTTGCCGGCGGCGACGGCGGCCGGCCGGCGGGCGTTGAGGATCGACCCGGGCGGGGCGATCACCTGAATCGGTCGGTGGGCACCGGCCGACGGGGGAATGTCGGGGTCGGTCAGCACGCGGGCGGCGTAGTAGCAGGCCGAGTGGGTGACGGCGAGCGGGCAGTTGAGGTTGCCGGGGTGCTGGGCGGCGCTGCCCGTGAAGTCGAGCGTCAGCCGGTCGCCGTCGACCGTCACCCTCAGCCTGAGCTCGAGATCGCCCTCGGGGGCCTCCAGCAGATCGACGGCCAGGCGGACGCCGTCGGGCAGCGCGGCGATGCAGGCGCGGGTCCGCCGCTCGGCGTAGGCGATCACCTGGGCGGCGGCGGCCGCCAGCCCATCGGGCCCGATCCGCTCGGCGAGCTCCTGGAGGCGACGGACACCGAGCTCGTTGGCGGCCTGCTGGGCGCGGAGGTCGGCCCGCCGCTCGGGTGGCTGGCGCATGCGTGCGATGAGCTTCTCGATCGTGTTCTGCTGGAGCGGTTGCGGTTCTATGAGGACGCCTTCCTCAGCGAGCGACTGGCTGTCGGCCGGCATTGACCCTGGGAGGCGGCCGCCGACATCGGCGTGGTGGGCGCGGGTGGCCGCGAAGCCGAGCAGGCGATCGCCCGAGTAGGCGGGGGTGACGAGCGTGATGTCGGGGAGGTGGGTTCCCCCGGAGAACGGGTCGTTGAGAATGAAGCTCCGGCCGGGCGCGTGCGGCCCGTCGAGCACGGCGGCGACCGCGGCCGGCATCGCACCGAGGTGGACGGGGATGTGCTCGGCCTGCATGATCATCTGGCCGGACGGGTCGAAGACGGCGCACGAGGCGTCGCGGCGCTCCTTGATGTTGGGCGAGTGGGCCGCCCTCACGAGGACCGCGCCCATCTCCTCGCAGGCGGCGCGCAGCCCGCCGAGGGCGACGGCCAGGGCGATCGGGTCGAGCGCGCCGGCGGGGCCCGCCGGGTCGGGCGATCGGCCGGGCTGCGGGGGTCCGGTCATCGGGTCCGCCGCAGGTCGATCGTCCCGTCGGCCGAGACCCGGCCGGACCAGCCGGGGGCGACGAGCAGCGTCGTCTCTGGGAGGGCGCAGATCGCCGGTCCGTCGATCGGGGTGCCGGCCGGCAGCTCGCCGACGAGCAGCTCGGCGTCGAGCCGCTCGCCGTCGAACCAGACGTCGGTGACCCGGCGCTCGAGCGTGCCGGTCGCCGCCCGGAGGACGACGTCCGGGGCCGGGCCGAAGGCGCTGACGCGGACGGTGACGAGCTCGACTTCGAGGTCTGGCTCGGTGTAGCCGTAGCGGCGCTGGTGGGCCTCCTCGAAGCCGGCCCGGAGGGTCGCCGGGTCGGCGTCGGGCGGGGCGTCGGTCGCGAGCTCGAAGGACTGGCCGACGTAGCGCAGCTCGTATGTGAACCGCTCCCGGTCGGGCGGGCGGCCGAGCTCGTCGCGCACGCGCCGGCGGAGCTCTGAGACGTTCGCCCCGGCGTGGGAGCCGGCCGCGTCCCGGCGGGCGGGGGCGGCGGCGAGCCCGAGGGCGCAGAGGACGCCGCTCGACCGGGGACAGAGGATCCGCGTGATGCCGAGCTCGCCGGCGACCTGGCAGGCGTGGAGGGGACCGGCCCCGCCGAAGGCCATCAGGGCGTAGCCGCGGGGGTCGACGCCCCGCTCGACGCTCATCACCCGCAGCGCGCGGACCATCTCCGCGTTCGCGACCCGGACGATCCCGGCCGCGCAGTCGACCGGGTCGAGTCGGAGCTCGCCGGCCAGCGCGCCGATCGCGGCGGTCGCCGCCGCCGCGTCGAGCTCGAGGTGACCGGCGAGGGGGACGTCCACGGCGAGCCGGCCGAGCAGGAGGTTCGCGTCGGTCACCGTCGGCTCGCTGCCGCCATGGCCGTAGCACGCCGGTCCGGGCCGCGCGCCGGCCGACTGCGGGCCCACACGCAGGGCGCCGCCGGCGTCCCGCCAGGCGATCGACCCGCCGCCGGCGCCGACGGTGTGGATGTCGAGCATCGTCAGGGCGAGCGGCCGGCCGCCGACCCGGCGGTCGGCGGTCTCGGCGACGTCGCGTCCGTCGATCACGCAGACGTCGCACGACGTCCCGCCCATGTCGAAGCAGAGGACGTCGTCGACGCCGGCGCTCGCCGCCAGGAGGCTCGCCGCGTGGGCACCGCCGGCCGGCCCGGAGAGCACGGTGAGCGCGGCGTGGTCGGCCGCCCGCCGTAGGTCGGTCAGGCCGCCGGAGGACTGCATGATCTGCGGCTCGGGCAGGCCGGCCTGCTCTGCTCGGGCGCCGAGCCGGTCGAGATAGCCGGCGAGCAGCGGGGAGAGGGCCGCGTCGATCTCGGTCGTCGCGGCCCGCTCGAACTCCCGCAGCGTGCCGACGACCTCGTGTGAGAGGGACACGTGGACGCCGGGGAGCCTGGCGGCGAGCAGCCGGCCGATCCGCTGCTCGTGGCCGGGGTGGGCGTAGGAGTGGAGCAGGACGACGGCGACGGCGTCCGGCTCGGCCGCGGCGACCCGGTCGACGAGCTCCTCCGCGCCCGCGAGCCTTCTGATCACCCCGTCGGGGCCGGTCCGCTCGTCCGCGGGGAAGCGGAGCTCGGGTCCGATCAGCGGGGCCGGGTGGGCGGCGCACGGCCGGTAGAGGTCGGCCCGGGCCTGGCGGCCGAGCTCGACGACGTCGGTGAAGCCGGCGGTCGCGATCAGCGCCGCGCGGGCGCCGCGGCCCTCGAGCAGGGCGTTGGTTGCGACGGTCATGCCGTGGGCGAAGCGCCCGACCCCGGCGGCCGGGTGACCGGCCCGGTCGAGGACGGCCCCGACCGCGGCCATCACTCCGTCGGACTCGTCCCCGGGGGTCGTCGGCGCCTTCGCGGCGTAGAGCTCACCGTCGGCGAGCAGCACCGCGTCGGTGAAGGTGCCGCCGACATCGACCCCGAGGAGCATCGCCGCACGCTACCGGCTGGGACCGTGGGACCGCGGCCGGGCGCCCGGCCGCTCGCCCGGGGCCGGGCGGGCCGACGCTCTGCTCGAGGGTTACGCGGCGGCAGCGGCCAGCTCGGCCTCGGAGTCCTCGGTCTCGGCGAGGTGTTGGTGGGACGGGCAATACCCGTTGTGGGGGAGTGGCATCCGCTGGCAGGCCGAGCCCTTGCGGGTCATCGCCCGGCAGCGCAGCGGCTGGCCGTTCGCGTCGCAGCCGTCGCGCGGCAGCTGGGAGAAGAAGTCGTCGGCGAGCTCGAGGTAGTGGTCGACCACGCGGTAGACATGCGGCTGGGCGCTGACGGGGAACTGGAAGCGAATGTCGTTGAACAGCGTCCGGGCCGGCCGCGCGAAGTAGTGGCGGTCGTTGGCCAGCCGGTCGACCGCGGATTCGCAGGCGCGCAGGACGCGCCGGTGGCCGCTCAGGTCGTCGGGCGATTCCCGCTCGACGAAGGGCGCCAGCTCTCGATAAATGGCTCTGCTGAATTGATACATCGTGCGAAGTCCGTTTCTCTCGGTTTCACTCGAAGAGACACACGACCTCGCAAACGCACCGACTCCCTCGGCAGAGAGTATGAACCTCTCGGATGAAGTTCGCACCACGCGCAGTGTTAACCCCGCCTTAAGCACGATTTGCCCGCAAGCGGGCCGAATCCAGGATCCGGGGCCGTGCGGCGGCGGTCAGCTCCAGCGCTGGACGGTCGGCCGGGCCGACGCGTCGAGCACGGTATGGGTCGCGTCGAGCCGGGGGTCCGGGCCGGGGTACTCGCTGCGTACGTGGGCGCCGCGGCTCTCGTGGCGGGCCAGCGCGCATTCGGCGATCAGTCTCGCCACCGGATGTGGATCGCCGGCCAGCGCGTCGAGGCCGGCACGGTCGCGAACGAGGCCGGCGTGCCGCCACATCGCGGCGCGCGTCTCGTGCGTCGCGGTGGGGATCGGCGCCGCCGGCTGGTCGGCCGGCCGGCTGGCGGCGACCGGCTCGTCGAGCGCGGCCACGGCGGCCCGCTCGCCGAACACGAAGCACTCGCTGAGCGAGTTCGACGCCAGCCGGTTGGCCCCGTGCAGGCCGGTGCAGGCGGCCTCGCCGACGGCGTACAGCCCGGGGACCGTCGAGCGGCCGTGCAGGTCGGTGACGATCCCGCCCATCACGTAGTGGGCGGCCGGCGCGACGGGGATCGTCTCGCTGCCGGGGTCCAGGCCGGCGTCGGAGAGGGCGGCGACGACGTTGGGGAAGCGGGCCGGGTCGATCGCCCGCATGTCGAGCGCGACGGACCGGGCTCCGGTCTCCTGCAGGCGCGCGTAGATCGCGCTGGCCACCTCGTCGCGCGGGGCGAGCTCGTCGACGAAGCGCTCGCCCGAGGAGTCGAGCAGGACGGCGCCCTCGCCGCGGACGGCCTCCGTCACGCAGAAGCCCTCGCGCCCGGGGACCCCGATCACGGCGGTCGGGTGAAACTGGACGAACTCGAGGTCGGCGAGCTGCGCCCCCGCACGGTGGGCGAGCAGCAGGCCGATGCCGAGTGCCCCGGGTGGATTGGTCGTGCGCGCCCAGAGCGCGGCGGCCCCACCCGTGCAGATCACGATCCCGCGGGCGGCGATCCCGCGGCCGTCCTCGCAGACGACCGTCGCGCACCGGCCGTCGGCGACTCCGAGCCCGCTGGCCCGGGCGTTCTCGATCACCTCGATGCCCGGGTGCTCGGCCGCGAGGGCCGACAGGTGGCGCATCATCCGCCGGCCGGTCGCGCTCCCGCCGGCGTGGACGACCCGGCGGATCGAGTGACCGCCCTCCAGGCCGAGCGCCAGCCGGCCGGACCGATCGCCGTCGAAGCGGACGCCGAGCGCCTCGAGCTTGCGGACCTGGCCCGGCGCCTCGTCGCAGAGCACGCGCGCCGCCGACGGGCGGACCAGGCCCCGGCCGGCGTGGAGCGTGTCGCGGAGGTGCTGGTCCGGGCTGTCCTCGGCCGCGAGGGCCGCGGCGAGGCCGCCCTGGGCCCAGTAGCTGGCGGTCTCGGCGAGCGAGGTCGCCGAGATCAGGGCGACCCGGGCGCCAAGCCGGGCGGCGCATAGCGCGACGTAGAGTCCGGCGGCGCCGGCACCGATCACCGCGACGTCGGCCTCGATGCGGACCCCACCGTCCGGCGGGCGGCGACGGTCGATCATGCCGGGGATACCGTACCTGGATGGGTCGCGCCGTCTATCTCAGCCACCCGGCGTCGCTGCGCCACCTGACCGGCCCGCACCCGGAGCGTCCGGCCCGGATCACGGCGATCGAGGACGAGCTCGACCGCCGGGGGTGGCTGGGCTTCGAGCGGCGGAGCTCGCCGCTGGTCGACCGTGAGCTCGTCGAGCTGGCCCACACGCCGGCCCACGTCGCCCGGATCGAGCGGCTCGCGGCGGCCGGGGGAGGCGCGCTCGACCTCGACACGCTGGTCAGCCCGGGCTCCTTCGAAGCCGCGATGCGGGCGGCGGGTGGAGCCGTCGCGCTGGTCGACGAGCTGCTCGACCGCTCAGCCCGGACCGGGATCTCCGCCCACCGGCCGCCGGGCCACCACGCGACGCGTGAGCGGGCGATGGGCTTCTGCCTGTTGAACAACGTCGCGATCGCCGCGCGGGCGGCCCTCCGGCGCGAGGGAGTCGACCGGGTGCTGGTCCTCGACTGGGACGTCCACCACGGGAACGGGACGAGTGACATCTTCCACGCGACCGACGAGGTCCTCTACGTCTCGATCCACGAGTCACCGCTCTACCCGGGGACCGGTCCGCCGACCGATCGGGGCAGCGGCCCGGGTACCGGCTTCACGGTCAACCTGCCGGTCGGGGCGGGATCCGGCGACGCGGTGTTCTGCTCGCTCGTCGAGCACGTCGTCTGCGATCTGGCCCGCGGGTACGCGCCGCAGCTCGTCCTGATCTCGGCCGGCTACGACGCCCACGCCGAGGATCCGCTGGCCGACTGTGGCGTCACCGACGGCGGGTATGCCGTGATGACGGCGACGATGCGCCGCCTCGGCGAGGAGCTCGGCGCGCCGGTGGGCGTCGTGCTGGAGGGCGGCTACGCGCTCGACGCGCTGGCGAGGTCGGTTGCCGCGACGATGGAGGTGATGGCCGCGACGCAGGCGCCGGCTGCGGCCTCAGTCGACCTCCATCCGGTGGCCCGGGCGGCCCGCGAGCGCCTCGGGCTCGGCGGCTGAGACGCTCGCCGGGCTGCGGGGCGGTTGCCCAGCTCGACCAGAGGGACCGCCGGTCAGGCGGGCGTCGGGCCCGCGGCCAGGGCGTCGGCCCGCGGTCAGGGGTGGTCGGGCCGAGGGGAGTGCTGAGCTGGCCGGCGGACGGAGTGGCCGCGGTCAGGGGGTGGTCGGGCCGACGGGAGTGCTGACCTGGCCGGCCGGCGCGGTCGGGGAGCTCGACGATCCGCGGGCGAGGCGGGCGATCGCGAAGCCGATCGCGATGATCGCGAGGATCGCCGCGAGAGCCGCGAGCAGGGCGAGCGGACGCCAACGCGGAGTCGGGGCGATCCGGGTCCGGGCGGCCGCGCCGCACTCGAGGCACCAGGCCTGGGTCGGGGCGAGGGCGCGGTTGCAGACGGGGCAGGCGGGCTGGGCCAGGACCGTCAGGTCGGGCGCGCTCATTTGCGGGTGCGCGACGGCTCCGGAGCGTCGGTCGCCGGGATCGACTCGGCGGACGATCCGGGACCGGCGGGCGCAGCGGGGGGCTTGCGCAGGTCGATCCTGGCCGGCGGGGCCGGCGGGGCCGGCGGGGCCGGCGGGGCCGGCGGGGTCGGTCGGGCGGGAGTGACGGTCGTCGGCTGCTGATCGACCGCGGACGTCTCGGCTACGGGGAGCGGCGCGCGCGGGCCGAGTGGGAGGGCGGCGCCGCGGCGCGGGAGGCCGCAGCCGGAGCAGAAGTTGGCGTCGCTGCCGTGGAGGGTGGCGCAGCGGGGGCATACGGAGATCCCCGGCTCGTGGAGAAGCATCAGCTCGCGGCGGTCGTCGAGCGCGGTCTCCAGCGAGCGGAGCTCGGCGTCCATCCCGGCGAGCCCCTTGAGCTTGGCGGCGACGATGTCCTCACGAACGCGGTTGAACCGGTGGGCGTCGAAGACGAAGCCGCCGAGGTCGCGGAACGAGAGCTCGCGGGCGCGGCGGAGGTAGCGCAGCCGCCGGCGGAGCCTCGCCCGATCGCGGTAGCTGGTCGGCGTGTGGCCCGGCCCGGGATGGGCGTCGGAGTCCCCGGGCGACTGGTCGCGGGCGACGTCGAACGCGACGGTCGCGTCCCCCGCGGGCGGCGCGTCGCCGATGATCTGGTCCTCGCCTCGTGGGGAGCGGCGGCGAAGCCGGGGGAAGCGTGCCATCGGCCGCATGCTAGCCGCCCGCTCGACGGGCTCGGCCGTTCGACTCGGGCGGCCTGTCGAGTCGGATCTGTGATCATGGACCGGATGCCCGCTCCGGTGTCCGATCCACGCGCACGCCCGGTCGCAGTCTTCGATTCGGGGGTCGGCGGCCTGACGGTGCTCCACGAGCTGCTCGTCTCGCTCCCCGGTGAGGACTACGTCTACCTGGGTGACACGGCCCGCTTCCCGTACGGCGAGAAGACCGCGGCCGAGCTCGAGCGCTTCTCGCTCGAGATCGCGGAGCTCCTGCTCGCCCGGGGGGCCAAGCTGCTCGTCGTCGCGTGTAACTCGGCGACGGCCGCCGCGCTGGATTCACTGCGCGAGCGGATGGCGTCGACGACGCTCGGCGTCGAGGTCGTCGGAGTGCTCGAGCCGGTCGCCCGCCTGGCGGCGGCGGCGACCGCGAACGGCCGGATCGGCCTGCTGGCGACGGCCGCGACGGTCGCGAGCGGCGCCTACGAGCGGGCGGTCGCCGCGCACCGGCCGCTGGTCGAGGTGACGAGCGTCGCGGCGACCCGCCTTGCGACGATCATCCAGGACGGGAACCCGTTCGATCGAGCGGCGGTCGACACGGTGCGCGAGTACTGCGAGCCGCTGCGTGAGGCCGGCGTCGACACGGTGATCCTCGGCTGCACCCACTACCCGCTCGTCGCCCCGATGATCCAGCGAACGCTGGGTCGCGGGGTCCGTCTGATCAGCTCGGCGATGGCCACGGCCGTCGCAGTCGAGCGGGCCCTGTCGGCCGCCGGACTCGAGAACCCGCGGACCGGGGAGGGCGAGTACCGGTTCCTCTGCACCGGCGAGGTCGAGCCCTTCCGGGCGCTGGGCAGCAGGTTCCTCCAGCTGCCCCTCGAGGACGTCGCGCGGGTCGAGCTGGCCGGCGTGGAGGACGCCCGGCCTGGACCGCCGGGCGAGGGCGCCGCGCGGGTCGAGCTGCCGGTCGGGGTCGGCGGGTGACGGCGGTCGAGCGCAGCTACGGTCGTGGGCCGGCCGACCTGCGGCCGACGACGATCGAGCCGGACTTCGTCGAGCCGGCGACCGGCTCGGCGCTGATCTCGGTCGGGCGGACGAAGGTGATCTGCACGGCCTCGATCGAGCAGGGGGTTCCCCGTTGGCTGAAGGGTCAGGGCCGCGGCTGGCTGACTGCCGAATACGGGATGCTGCCGGCGTCGACCGGCCAGCGCAAGCAGCGGGATTCGACCCGCGGCAAGGTTGACGGGCGGACGGTCGAGATCCAGCGGCTGATCGGCCGGTCGCTGCGGGGGGTGCTCGACTTCAGCGAGCTCGGCGAGCGGACGATCTACCTCGACTGCGACGTGCTCCAGGCCGACGGGGGTACGCGATGCGCGTCGATCACCGGCGCCTACGTCGCGCTGGCGCTCGGCGTCGACCGGCTGCTCGAGGCCGGCGACATCGAGCGGACGCCGCTGACCGGCTCGATCGCGGCCGTGTCGTGCGGGATGGTCGGCGGCGTGGCGCTGCTCGACCTCGACTACTCAGAGGACTCCCAGGCCGAAGTCGACGCGAACGTCGTGATGACCGGCGATGGCGGGCTGATCGAGGTCCAGGCGACCGCCGAGCGGACACCGCTGTCGCGGGCCCACCTCGATGACCTCCTGGCGCTCGCGGCCGACGGGATCGCGAGCCTCCGGGACGGGCAGGCCGAGGTGCTGGAGCTGCGGTGAAGCTGGTTCTCGCGACGGGCAGCCGGCACAAGCTGCGCGAGTTCGGTGTTCTCGTCGCGCCACATGTGCTCGAGCCGTTGGCCGACGGAATCGACCTCGGCCCGGAGATCGGACTGACGTTCGCCGAGAATGCGCTGGGCAAGGCGGTGGTCGCCGCCCGGGCGATCGGCGCGCCGGCGATCGGGGACGACTCGGGCATCCAGGCGGACGCGCTCGGCGGGGCGCCGGGAATCTACTCGCGGCGGTACGCGGGCGAGACGGCGACCGACGCGGAGAACCTCGCCAAGCTGATCCGCGAGGCACCCGCCGGGAGCGGGCTGGCATACGTCTGCGCGCTGGCCTTCGTGGATCCGGGCACGGGCGAGGAGATCGTGTTCGAGGGACGCTGCACCGGTCGGATGAGCGACACACCGCGGGGCGAGGGCGGCTTCGGATACGACCCGGTGTTCATCCCGGACGACGGCCGCGGCGGCTTGACGATGGCCGAGCTGTCCGACGCGGAGAAGCACGCGATCAGCCATCGTGGCCGGGCGGTGCGGGCGCTGCTCGCCTGGTTGGACTCGTCCGGTCGATGACCGGCGGCCGTCAAACTGGCGGGGCTCGAACCGGCGGCGCGGGAGCCCGGGGATCGGGTGGGTCAGCGGATGTTGATCGCCGCGGCGGCGCCGACGGCGACGAACACGCCGGCGTACCCGACGTAGCCGGACAGGAGCATCAGCAGGGCGGTGAGCAGCGCGATGCCGACGGTCACGAGCCAGGCGATTCGGGTCAGCGGCATCAGAGCATTCTGACGACTGGAGTCGACGGTCGGCGCCGGGCGCGGGGAGCGCCTCGTGTCCGCGGGCGATGTTAGGTTCGCGGCGTGACGAAGGCCGAGCTGATCGACCGTGTCGCGGGCCGCGGCCAGCTGTCACGCCGGGAGGCGACGCGGGCCGTCGAGGCGACGCTCGCGGTGATCGAGGAGGAGCTCGGCGCGGGCGGCGAGGTGGCCCTGTCGGGCTTCGGGAGATTCCACGTCTCGAGTCGGGGCGCGCGTCCCGGCGTGAATCCCCGGACGGGCGAGGAGATCTGGATCGAGGCGACCAGCGTGCCGCGCTTCACCGCGGGGACGGCGCTGAAGCGGGCCGTCAGGGATTAGCCGGGTGGCGGACGTGAGCCCAGCGCAGCCGGACGCGGCCCGACCGCGGCCGGACGCGGACCGACCGCAGCCGGACTTGATCCCACCGTCGCCGGACGGGGCCGGCCCGGGGTCGGCGGAGGTCGGCTGGGCCGATCGGATCGCGGCCGTGGTCGCGGAGCGGGAGTCGCAGATCGTGCTCGGCCTCGATCCCGACCCCCGCCGGTTGTGGCCGGTGGCCGATTCGGGCGGCGATCTCGGCTCGGCGGTGCGGGCACACTGCGCCGCGCTGATCGACGCGGCCGGGGAGGCGTGCGTCGCCGTCAAGCCCCAGCTCGCCTGCTTTGAGCGGCTCGGGCCCCCGGGGGCGACGGCGCTGGCCGAGATCGTCGCGTACGCCCACGCGGCGGGGCTGCTGGTGATCGCCGACGGCAAGCGCGGCGACGTCCCGGTCACGGCGTCGGTCTACGCGGAGGCCCTGACCGCGCTCGGCGCGGATGCCTTCACGGCGAATCCGCTGCTCGGGATCGACGCGCTGGTCCCGCTGGTGGCGACCGGGGCCGGTGTCTTCGTGCTCGTGCGGACGTCCAACCCGGGTGCGCATGACGTCCAGGACCTCGAGCTTGCGCAGGGCGGTCCGCTCTGGCACCGGCTGGCCCGGATCGTCGCCGAGCTGGGCGGAGCGTCGGACGGCGGGCTCGCCGACGTCGGGGCGGTGCTCGGAGCGACCGAGCCGGGGCATCTGGCGCGGGCGCGGGAGCTGATGCCGCGAGCGATCTTCCTGCTGCCCGGGGTGGGTGCCCAGGGTGGGCGGGTCGAGGACCTCGCGCCGGCCTTCGCGCCCGGTCGGGCCGGTGGTCTGGTCAGCGCGTCGCGGTCGATCTCGAGTGCGCACGAGGCGGACGGCGGCGATCCGGCCGAGCGGGCGCGGGCGGCGGCTCATCGGCTGCGGGAGCTCGCCTGGTCGCTGTAGGCGCTAGCCGGCCGGGCGTCGAACCCCGTCCGAAGCGCCGCGCAGCCGCTATCTTCGGGTCGATGCCCAGGGGAGCATTGCCTCGCGCCGCGCTGGCGATCGGCCTCCTCCTGGCCTTCGCGGCGCCCGCGCGCGGGGCGACTCCGTCGCCGCCGTCGCTCCACGCGAAGGCGGCGATCCTCGTCGAGCGGGACGTCGGGGTGACCCTGTTCTCGCGGGATGCCGACCACCAGCTGCCGATCGCGAGCACGACCAAGCTGATGACGGCGTATGTTGCGCTCCAGCACGCCAAGCTCGACCGGGTGCTGACGGTCCGTGCGTACACGCCGGCACCGGACGAGACCGTGGCCGGGCTGGCGGCGGGTGAGCGGCTCAGCGTGGCGCAACTGCTCACGGCGATGCTGCTGCCGAGCGGGGGGGATGCCGCGCACACGCTGGCCTACGATCTGGGTGGCGGGTCGATCTCGCGGTTCGTCGGCTGGATGAACAGCTCGGCGGCGGCGCTCGGCATGACCGGCACGAGCTACTCGACGCCGGTCGGGCTCGATACGAGGGGCAATCACTCGAGCCCGGCGGATCTCGCGCTGCTGGCCGAGGCGCTGATGCGCAATGCGTATTTTGCGAAGACGGTCGACCGGCCGAGCGCGACGCTGAGCGACGGGCGACACGTCACCAACACGAACGATCTCGTTGCCGACTACGGGTTCGTCGTCGGGATCAAGACCGGCCACACGATCGGGGCCGGCTACTGCCTGGTCGGCGCGGGGTCGAGCTCGGGCGCGAACTTCATCAGCGTCGTGCTCGGCGACCCGAGCGAGGCGACGCGGGACGCCGACACCCTGAAGCTGCTCCGCTACGGGATCGCGGTGTACCACCACGTCGAGGCGATTCACGCCGGGCGGGTGTACGCGACGGTTCCGGTCGTCGGTCGTCCGAACGAGCACCTCGCGCTGGTCGCGGGGCGGAGCCTTCCGCTGGTCCTCCCGCGGGGCGGCGGCGGCCTGGACGTCTACACGAAGGGTGTCGTCACGGCCGCGGTCGGGCCTCTCCCGGCCGGGACCCGGCTGGGAACGGTCGTCGTCCAGTCTGGCAACCGGGTGCTCGGCAGCGTGCCGCTGGTCAGCCGGGACCCGATCGCGGCGCCGCCGCCGAGTCGGACACGGGAACGTGTCCTCGAGGCCGGAGGACTGATCGGTGGTGTGTTGCTGGTCGTTGGGTGTAGCCTCCAGGTCATGTTCAGGCGCCGGCGTGGCTGGGGCGACAGATGATCATCACGGTCACGTTGAACGCGGCGATCGACAAGTCCCTGTCGGTCCCGAACTTCCGCCTCGCCCGACGCCACCGCTCGGTCGAGCGGCGGACGCTGGCCGGCGGCAAGGGCGTCAACATCGCGCGCACGCTGAAGACCCTCGGCCAGCCGGTGATCGCGACCGGGTTGCAGGGCGGTCCGACCGGGACGCAGATCATCGAGCAGCTGACCGGCGAGTCGATCCTCAACGACTTCGTACGCATCAGCGAGGAGTCGCGGACGAACACGGCCGTGATCGACCCGACCACGGGCGACCAGACGGAGATCAACGAGCAGGGGCCGACGATCTCGCCGGCCGAGGTCGAGCTGTTCTACGACAAGCTGCTCTACCTCGCGCGGGGCGCGGCGATCGTGGTCTTCGCGGGTTCGCTTCCGCGCAACGTGCCGGCCGATCTCTACGCCCGGCTGACCCGGGAGCTCCACAAGCTGGGCGTGACGGCGATCGTCGACTCCGACGGCGATCCGCTGCGCCTGGCGATGCGGGCCGAGCCGGACGTCGTCTCGCCGAACATGCTCGAGTCCGAGGAGCTCGTCGGGCACGAGTTCAACGACGACGACGACCGCGTGATCGCAGTGCGGGAGATGGTCGCCCTGGGTGCCCGTGAGGCGATCATGACGACCCCGGACGGCTGCTTCGCGCAGGTCATCGTCGACGGCCTCCCGCGCCTGCATCGGGCCCGCATCAACCCCCGGGAGCCGGTCGCGGCGGTCGGGTCGGGGGATGCCTTCCTGGCCGGCTACGTCGCCGCTCGGTACGTCGGCAGCTCGCCGGAGGAGTGCCTGCGCTTCGGCGTCGCCTGCGGGGCCGAGTCGACCCGCCGCCTCGGCGCCGGTCTGATCGACGCCCGCGAGGTCGATCGGCTGGTCGGCGAGGTCACCGTGACCGAGCTGGCGCTCCCGGCCGGCGTCAGCTGACGGGCGCGCCGGCGGCATCGATCAAGGGCGCGGGGGCGGCGTCAGCCGAGGGCCGTCCGGCCGGTGGGGCTCGGCGGGCCGGCGGAGCGGATCGCCGTGATGGTCGCGGCCGATTCGGGGGATGCCATTGCTATCCTCGAGAAGGTGGTTGCCGCCCCGTTCCCGGTGCTCTGGGCGCGCCCTGATCCGTCCGCCTCGAGACCTAGGATTTGATCAATGGAAGTAGAGATCGGACGCGGCAAGAAGGCACGCCGAGCGTATGGCTTGGACGACATCGCGATCGTCCCGTCGCGGCGCACGCGCGACCCCGACGACGTCGACATCTCGTGGAAGCTCGGCGACTACCGCTTCGACCTGCCGCTCTTGGCGAGCGCGATGGACGGCGTCGTCTCACCCCGGACGGCTGGCATCATCGGCAGGCTCGGTGGGCTCGCGGTGCTCAACCTCGAGGGGATCTACACGCGATACGAGGACGCCGAGGAGCAGCTCGAGGAGATCGCCGGGCTTCCCAAGGAGCTCGCGACCCGGGAGATGCAGCGGATCTACTCCGAGCCGGTCAAGGAGGAGCTGATCACCCAGCGGATCAGGGAGATCAAGGCGGAGGGCGTCGTCTGCGCGGCCGCCCTGACCCCGCAGCGGGTCAGCCGCTATTACGAGCTTGCCCTCGACGCCGGGCTCGACGTCCTCGTGATCCAGGGGACGGTCGTCTCGGGCGAGCACGTGTCGGCCCAGACCGAGCCGCTCAACCTCAAGGAGTTCATCCCCGAGCTCGATGTTCCGGTCGTGGTCGGCGGGTGCGCGTCCTACCACACGGGTCTCCACCTGATGCGGACCGGCGCGGCCGGCGTGCTGGTCGGCGTCGGCCCGGGGGCGGCGTGCACGACCCGTGGGGTGCTCGGGATCGGTGTTCCGCAGGCGACCGCGATCGCCGATGTGGCGGCCGCCCGGTCGACGCACATGCTCGAGACCGGCGACTACGTCCAGGTGATCGCCGACGGGGGGATGCGCAACGGCGGCGACGTCGCCAAGGCGATCGCCTGCGGAGCCGACGCCGTGATGATCGGATCGCCGCTGGCGCGTGGCTACGAGGCCCCGGGCAGGGGCTTCCACTGGGGGATGGCGACCTTCCATCCGACGCTGCCGCGCGGTGCGCGGGTCGCGACGACGCAGAACGCGACGCTCGAGGAGATCCTGACCGGTCCGGCTCGTGAGAACGACGGCTCGCTGAACCTGATGGGGGGCCTGCGGACGTCGATGGCGACGTGCGGCTACAAGGACATCGCAGAGTTCAACCGGGCTGAGCTGATGGTCGCTCCGGCACTCCAGACGGAGGGCAAGCAGCTCCAGCGGGAGCAGGGCGTTGGCATGGGCGCGACCGGGAAGGCCGCCGTTCTCGTCAATGACTAGGGGTGCCGGTCGGATCGCGTCAGCAGCACGACCGTGAGCGACGCCGCTGGGCTGCACGAGGCCGCGGCCGACGCGCCGGTTCTGCCGCGGCCTGCAGATGCCGAGGTCGTCGTGCTCGACTTCGGCGGCCAGTACTCCCAGCTGATCGCCCGCCGGGTCCGCGAGTGCGGGGTCTTCTCCGAGCTCCTCCCGCATGACGTGGGCGCGGCCGCGGTTGCACAGCGCTCCCCGCGGGGACTGATCCTGTCGGGAGGGCCGGCCTCGGTCTATGCCGACGGAGCACCGAAGCTCGATCCCGAGCTCCTCAACCTGGGGATTCCGGTGCTTGGCATCTGCTACGGGATGCAGCTCCTCGTTCATGACCTCGGCGGCCGCGTCGAGCAGGCGCAGATCGGCGAGTTCGGCCGCTCTGACCTCCACGTCGTTGATCCCGGCCGGCTTCTCGCGGGACTGCCGCGCGAGCAGAAGTGCTGGATGTCGCACCGCGACACGGTCTACGAGGCGCCGGCCGGATTCACGTCGCTCGCGTCGTCGAGCGCGTCGCCGGTGGCCGCGTTCGAAGCGGTCGAACGCGGGATCTACGGGATCCAGTTCCACCCGGAGGTCGTCCACACGCCGTACGGGCAGCAGATCCTGACGACCTTCCTCGCCGACGTCTGCGGCTGCGACCAGGATTGGACGGCGGCGTCGATCGTCGAGGAGCAGATCGCCATGATCCGGGCCCAGGTCGGCGACGGAGCCGTGATCTGCGGACTCTCGGGCGGCGTCGACTCGTCGGTTGCCGCGCTCCTCGTCCATCGGGCGATCGGCGATCAGCTGACGTGTGTGTTCGTCGATCACGGGCTGATGCGAAAGGGCGAGGGCGAGCAGGTGATCGCCGCCTTCCGCGACACCTTCAAGGTGCCCCTGGTCGCCGTCGAGGCCGAGCAGCGGTTCCTGGCCAAGCTGGACGGGATCAGCGACCCGGAGACCAAGCGGAAGGTGATCGGCCGGGAGTTCATCCGCGTCTTCGAGGAGGAGGCCGCGGCGATCTCCGAGCGCCACCCGGCGAGGTTCCTCGTCCAGGGGACGCTCTATTCCGACGTGATCGAGTCGGGCGGGGGGTCCGGCTCGGCGACGATCAAGTCCCACCACAACGTCGGCGGCCTGCCCGAGGACAACCAGTTCGAGCTGGTCGAGCCGCTCCGCTTCCTCTTCAAGGACGAGGTCCGGGCGGTCGGCGCCGAGCTGGGGCTCCCTGAGCGCCTGGTCTGGCGCCAGCCGTTCCCCGGTCCCGGCCTGGCGATCAGGATCGTCGGCGGGACGGCGACCAAGCAGCGGCTGGACCTGCTTCGCGACGCCGACCACATCCTCCAGGACGAGATCCGCAAGGCCGGGCTCTACCGCAGCCTCTGGCAGTCGTTCTGCGTGCTGCCCGACATCCGGACCGTCGGCGTGCAGGGCGACGAGCGGACCTACGGCAGCGTGGTCGTGGTTCGGGCGGTGACGAGCGACGACGCGATGACCGCCGACTGGGCCCGGCTGCCGTACGACCTGCTCGAGCAGATCGCCTCGCGGATGATCAACGAGCTGCGCGACGTCAACCGGGTCGTGCTCGACATCACGAGCAAGCCGCCGGGGACGATCGAGTGGGAGTGACGCGAGACCGAGTCCAGGCCCTCAGCGCCCAAGTGTCCGCAGGAGCTCGCGAGCCCGTGAGGGGAGCACGTCGAGCCGGCTGCGGACGTCGCTGAGCTCGGATCGCAGGGCCGGGTCACCGACCTCGATCGGGAGCATCGAGTCCTGGAGGTCGGCGATCAGCTGGCCGGCGGTTGCCGCGGAGCTGACCGCTCGTTCGATGAACGCCTTGGCACCCTGGGACGGCGCTCCGGCGGCCTGCGACTCGAACGCCCGCGACGGGCCGCCGGTCCGGGCGGCGAACTCCCTGTAGGTTCGCTGGAGGCGCCCGTAGGCGAGTTGGACCGGACGGAAGAGGTCGGCCTCGAGCCGGTCGGCCGTGCTCTCGTCGAGCAGCTCGTAGGCCTGGTTGAGGCAGGCGATTGCCAGGCTGAGCTGGTCTGCGGCCTGTCCGATCTCCGCGAGCATGCCGGCTCTCGCCTCAGCGGTCGTGTAGGCCATCCCCGCAGCCTAGTGGGCCCCGCAGGCCTCAAGACCGGCCGCGGGTCGGTCGATGCTGGATCATGTTGCGAGCGATGCTCAGACCCGGTCACGACTCCCCCTCCCGCAAGCCCCGCACAGCCCGGCGCCGGGTTGCCGGGCGCGGCCGCCTCGCCGCGATCGGCAGCTTCGCCGCGCTCGCCGCCTTCGGCCTGGGCGGCACCCTCGCCACGGCCACTGCCACGGCGACGGCGACGGGCGTAACCGGCGCCACCGGCGATACGACGGCGCCGGCGGGCATCACCACGTCCACGCCCGACGCGTCGACCGTCCCGGCCCCGTCGGTGCAGTCCCCGGCCGTCGAGGGATCCCTCATCGTCACGATGACGGCCACGCCGCAGGTGGTCACGGTCGGCCAGACCGTGACCTACACCGCGCACGTCTCGGGCGTGCCGGCCGGCAAGCAGGTCTCCTACCACTGGGCCTTCGAGGGCGGCACGGGCCTGGGCGAGCAGATCTCGCGCACCTACCCGAACCCCGGTGACTATCCGGTCGCGGTCACCGTGACCGTCGCGTCGGTCGCCGGTCTGAGCGGCGTGGCCGACACCCTGACGGTCGTCGTCTCCAATGCCCCGCCGGCCAAGGTTCCGGGCAGCGGCGGCTCGGCCGGCGGAGGGAGCGGTTCCGGGACCGGAAAGGGCAGGGGCACGGGAAGCGGGTCTTCGAAGTCGGCGGCCGCCCGCGCTCGCAAGCGCGCGGCGAAGGCGGCAGCCGCGCAGGGCGTTGCCAATCCCCTGGCCAGGCAGGCGCCGTCGGCGCAGGCAGATCAGCAGGTCGAGGGGTTCCTGCTGACCGACGCGGGGGCCCCGTTCGCGCCGCCCGTCTCGACTGCGCCGACGTCGACTTCGAGCTCGTCCGGCGGCTCCGCGGCGGGCTCGACGGGAGTCGGCTCCGCGGCGGGTGTCGGGGGTGGCATCGCGTTGACGATCGCGATCGTTACATTGGGCGCTCTCGACGAGCGTCGGCGCATCTCACTACGGAACGCATGATCCCCCAAGCAGACATCGAGAACGTCCTCTTCCACCTGGCGAACGTCCTCCGGGTGCCGGTCTTCGTGGCGGCGATCCTCGCGCTGATCTTCATGCTCTTCGAGCTCGGGTCGTTCGTCTTCGAGCTGACCAACCGCCGCCGGCGGATCGGCTTCAGGCGGCTCGACCAGGCCGCCGCCGCGGCGCTCGAGGCACTCCGGCGCGACGACAGGCCGACCGCCACGCGGGCCTTGAGCGCGCTCGGGTCGAGCGGGATGATGGTCGAGACGCTGGGCGAGCTGACAGCCCAGTACGGCCAGCCGGCCGCCCCCGATCGGATGGCCAAGTGCCTCGCCGACTTCGACCTCGCCTCGCTCCAGCGTCTCGAACGGACCCGGCTGCTCGTCCGCTTCGGGCCGGCACTCGGCCTGATGGGCACGCTGATCCCGCTCTCGCCGGCCCTCGCCGGCCTCGCCAAGGGTGACGTCACTCAGCTCTCGGACAACCTCCGGGTGGCGTTCAGCGTGACCGTGCTCGGTCTGCTGATCGGCGCCGTCGCGTTCGCGATCTCCCTGGTCCGCGACCGGTTCTACGCGCAGGATCTCTCCGACCTCGAGTACATCGTCGCGGCCCTCAACCCGGAGGACTCCGGGTCGTCGCATCCGGGCGACGTCGCGCCGCCACTTCCCGGGCACGTATGAGTCGTCCGCGGGTCACCCCGCGCGGGCGGGTCCGCATCGACCGGGCCGGCGATCCGCTCGACGGCCTGGTCAACCTCTTCGACCTCGGCATCGTCCTCGCCGTGGCGTTCCTCCTCGCCGCGCTCCAGTCGGTCAAGCTGACCGACCTCCTGACCCACCAGAACGTGACGATCCTCCGAACCGAGCCGACCGGCCAGACGATCATCGTCAAGCAGAACGACAACATCAAGACGATCCAGCTGAGCGGGAAGAAGGTGGTCGGATCCGGCCACCGGGTCGGCGCCGTCTACCGGCTTGCCGACGGCCGTCTGGTCTACGTACAGAGCCCCTGAGAAGCCCCGGCGATCGATTTCGCCTATCATCCACGAGTGCCGCGCGCCTGCCGCGTGGCCTTTTTGATGCCATGAGAACCTACGTAGCCAAGCCAAGCGACCGTGAACGCAACTGGTACGTCGTCGACGCCAACGGCCTGACCCTCGGCCGGCTGTCGACGCAGATCGCCGACACCCTGCGCGGTAAGCGCAAGCCGGCCTACACGCCGCACATCGACACCGGAGACTTCGTCGTCGTCGTCAACGCCGAGAAGATCGCCGTGACCGGCAACAAGCGTGCTGCCAAGCTCTACCACCGCCACTCGGGTTACCCGGGCGGCCTGCGGACACGGACCTTCCAGGACATGATCGACCGCCGTCCCGAGGAGATCATCCGGCTCGCCGTCAAGGGCATGATGCCGCGCAATCGCCTGGCCCGGAAGCAGCTCACCAAGCTCAAGGTCTACGCCGGTCCCGAGCATCCACACGTCGCCCAGAAGCCGCAACCCCTGGAGATCCGAGCTTAGTGTCCGACGAGCAGCCCACCGCCCCGCAGCCCCCCGAGCCCTCGGCGCCAGAGCCCATCGAGGCAGCTGCGACGCCGGAGCCGACGGACGTTCCCGCAGCCGGGGAGACCACCGCCGCAGCCGAGACCCCTCCGCCCGTCGCGCAGGAGCCGCCGCGCCGGCGGCCAGTCGGCGACGATCAGGCCGAGGGCGCGACCCCCCGCGTCAAGCCGGCCGTGCCGGGTGCCGATCTCGAGGTGGACATCGTCCCTGAGGGCGTCGATCCGCTCGCCCGCCTGGCCGCCGATCCGTACGCGGTCGAGGACGACGAGGCCGAGCCGGTCGTCGAGGAATCGGTCGACGACGAGACCGCTCATCAGCCGATCGAGCAGGTCGCGATCGACCTCGCGGCCGGCGCCCGCTACCGGGCCACCGGCAAGCGAAAGACCGCGATCGCCCGGGTGACGCTCCAGCCGGGTACCGGCGCGTACACGGTCAACGGGAAGGTGCTCAACGAGTATTTCCCCCGCCCGACGCTCCAGCGCAACATCCGCCAGCCGCTGGAGACGGTCGGCTACCAGGACCGCATGGATGTCATCGCACGCCTCCACGGCGGCGGAGTCTCCGCCCAGGGCGGCGCCCTGCGCCACGGGATCTCACGCGCGCTGCTCGAGGCCGACCCGAATCTCCGCGGCGAGCTCAAGCGGCGCGGCTTCCTGACGCGCGACGCGCGCGCCAAGGAGCGCAAGAAGGCCGGGCTCAAGAAGGCCCGCAAGCGGCCTCAGTTCTCGAAGCGGTAGTTGGTCACGCAGCGAGTCGCGCCGTGCCGATGAGGAGCTCGGTGCGCAGGCTGTTCGGCACGGACGGGGTCCGCGGCGTTGCCGGGGAAGACGTCACCGCGAGTCTCGCCCTCTCGCTCGGCCGGGTTGCCGCGCTGCGCTGCGGCGTGGAGCGACCGCGGGTCTTCGTGATCCGCGACACCCGCGAGTCCGGCGAGATGCTCGAGTCGGCGATCGCCGCCGGCGTCGCCGAGGCCGGCGGCGAGGTGCTGCTCGGCGGTGTCCTGCCGACTCCGGCCGCCCCGCTGATGGTCCGCCGCTACGGCTTCGACCTCGCCGTGGTGATCTCGGCCTCGCACAACCCCTACCGGGACAACGGGATCAAGTTCTTCGGCGCCGATGGCTTCAAGCTCTCGGATGCCGACGAGCTGGAGATCGAGCGCCAGCTCGACGATCCGAGCTTCCACGCCCCAGCCGGTCTGGGCTCGCCCGAACCGGCGATCCCGAGCGAGATCGGGCGGATCCGTCCGATGCGCGGGACCGCCGACGACTACCTGCGCGAGCTGGAGCTCCGCTTCCGCGACCTCTCACTCGACGGGGTCGACGTGATGCTCGACTGCGCGAACGGCGCGACCTACAAGGTGGCGCCCGAGATCTTTCGCCGGCTCGGTGCCAGCGTCAGCGTGATCGCCGACCGGCCTGACGGGCGGAACATCAACGACGGATGCGGGTCGACCCATATCCAGGCGCTCACCACGGCCGTGCTCGCCGGCGGCCATGACGTCGGGTTCTCGTTCGACGGCGACGGCGACCGGCTGCTCGGGGTCGACCGGACCGGCCGGGTCGTCGACGGGGACGAGCTGCTCGCGCTCAGTGCGCTCCACCTCCGCCGGCACGGTCGCCTCAGTGGAGACGGCGTCGCGGTCACCGTGATGACGAACTACGGTTTCCACCGGGCGATGGCAGACGCCGGCATCGAGGTCGCGACGACCGACGTCGGCGACCGGTACGTGCTCGAAGCCCTACGGGAGCGCGGGTGGGCCCTCGGCGGCGAGCAGTCCGGTCACATCATCGACCTCGGGTTCGCGCCATCCGGGGATGGCATCGCCGCGGCTCTGCTCGCCCTCGAGGCGCTCGCCGGAGACGATCTCAGCCGGCCGACGGCGATGGACAAGCTGCCACAGAAGCTGGTCAACGTCCGCGTCCGCGACCGCACCGCGCTCGACGACGCCGCCCGCGTCCAGGAGGCGATCGCCAGCGAAGCGGCAGACCTGCTCGGACGCGGACGGGTCCTCGTCCGCTCATCCGGAACCGAGTCGCTCGTCCGCGTGATGGTGGAGGCGCCGAGCGCCGCGGAGACGACCGACATCTGCGGGCGACTCGCCGCCCTGATCGAGGCCGAGCTCGCCTGAGCCGGCGCGCCCGTCGTTCAGGCGTCGGGCAGCTGGTCCTCGCCGGGGTGACCCACCTCGGGCTCCTCGACGTCGAGCTCGGGTGCCTCGACCTCGTTGCCGACGCCGGTCACCGGGATCTCGAACCAGACGTGGGTCGTCCCCTCGTGGACGCCCCACCGCTGAGCGAGCTGGCCGACGATCAACAGGCCACGGCCGGCGACGCCCTCGACCCCGCCGTCTTCGCGGATCTGGCGCTCGAAGCCGCCTCCCTCGTCGATCACCTCGCCCTTCACATTCTCGTCGTCGGCCTCGATGCGGAGCTCGATCTCGCCGCACCCGTGGAGCACCGCGTTCGTGACGAGCTCACTGACGGCCAGCGTCACATCGGCCAGGGTCGCCGCCGGGAGGACATCGGCCAACCGCTCCCTGACCGCTTGGCGCGCGAGGAAGCTCGCGGCGGGCTCACGAGGGAGCGATAGCGAGAAGCTCACAGGCATCCCGGCCCTCCGCTCTGGCGGCCGTTGAGGGCATCTCCTGCACACTTTAGTCCTCATCCCGGCGTGGTCGTCCGCCCACCGCCGGCGCCATCTCCGGCCGGCTGGCCGGTTTCCCCCACCACGACGTGCGGCTCCGGCAGACTGTCGGTGTGGAGCCGATCCTCGAGGCGATCACCGTGCTGGTCGTCGAGGATGATGACGGCGACGCCCTGCTGGTCACAGAGCTCCTCGAGGATGCCCTGCCGCGGACCGGGATCGTCCGCGGCCGGACGCTCGCCGAGGCGGTGGCCGAGCTCGAAGGCGACCCCGCGGTGGACTGTGTTCTGCTCGATCTCGGGCTCCCCGACGCGGTCGGGCTCGACGCGCTCGCCCGGGTCAGGGCGGCCGCACCGGCGATCGCCGTGATCGTCCTGACCGGCCTCGACGACGAGGCCGCCGGGGTCGCCGCGGTCAACGCCGGCGCGCAGGACTACCTCGTCAAGGGGCACGTCGACGCCGGTCTGCTGTCGCGGGCCGTCCGCTACGCGATCGGCCGCCGCCAAGCCGAGGACGATGCCCAGCAGCTGCGGATAGCCGCGATACGGGCCGAGGAGAACGCTCGCCTCGAGCGTGGGCTGGTCCCCAGTCCGATCGTCGAGGACGAGTCGATCTGGATCGCGTCCAAGTACCGCCCCGGGCGCCGGCGGGCGCTCCTGGGCGGGGACTTCTACGACGTCGTCGAACGGGAGGATCGCGGGGTTCACGTGCTCGTCGGCGACGTCTGCGGCCACGGGCCCGACGAGGCCGCGCTGGGTGCGTGCCTGCGGATCGCCTGGCGAGCGCTGACCCTGTCGGGCGCCGGCGGCGATCTGATGCTCGCCACGCTCCAACGGGTCCTCGAGCACGAGAGCCAGATCCCCGGGCTGTTCGCCACGCTCTGCACGCTGGACATCGAGCCGTCTCATCGGGTCGTCGGGGTCCGCCGGGCCGGTCACCCCCCGCCGGTCCTGATCGACGGGGAGTCGGTCACGAGCCTGCCGGTCGACGGAGGTGGGCCGCCGATCGGCCTGTTCGCCGACGAGCAGTGGCCGGAAACTCGACTCGAGCTGCCGGATGGCTGGGCGATGCTGCTCTACACCGACGGACTGATCGAGGGCCGCGTCGGCCCCGGCCCGGAGCGCCTCGGCGAGGACCGCCTGCGCGACCTGATCGCCGACTACGTGGCCGCCTGCCCGGACTGGCGGTCACGTCCGGAGGGGCTGCTGTCCGAGCTGCTCGCCCAAGCCGACGAACGCAACGGGGAGGAGCTGTCCGACGACGTCGCGATGCTTCTCGTCGGCACCCGGCCGACCGGGGTCACCGCGTGAGCCGCCGGGGTTCGGGCAGGGGGTTGCGGGTCCGTCAGCTGCTGGGGTTGAGCACCGGCGTGCTCCTGGTGGTCGCGGTGATCGGCGTCGGGCTCGCCCTTGTGGCCAACGCCCGTCTGACGACCCAACGCGCGGTCGTCCTCAACCAGATCACGCCGGCCCAGCTGGCCGACCTCGCCCTCCAGCACAGTCTCGTCGACGAGGAGACCGGCGTGCGCGGGTACCTGCTGACCGGCGAGGAGGACTTCCTGGCGCTCTACCGCAGCGGCCTCACAGGGGAGAGCGCGGCCTACGGTCAGCTGATGAAGCCCGATTCCGGGCGTACCGGTCCGCGGGAGTCTGCCGCGCTCGTCTCCGCGGTCCGCTCGAGCGCCGGCACCTGGCGGTCGGTCTTCGTCGATCCGGCGCTGCGGACCCGCGGGCGGGTCGCCGCGCTGCTTGCGACGAGCCCGTCGGGCAGGGCCAGCTTCGCAGTCGTCACGCAGGCCCTTGGTCGGCTGCGTACGACGCTCGCGGCCGAGCTGTCGACCGAGCGCAGCAAGCTCTACGCGACTGCCCGCCTGTTGAAGTTCACGCTCCTCGTGGCCGGCGCATTGATCCTGCTCGGTGTGCTCGGCGCCGGGATCGTCCTGCGGCGGACCGTGACCACACCGCTCGAGCGGCTCGGGCTCGAGGCCAGACGGGTCGCCGGCGGCGAGTTCGCGACGCCGCTGGTGACTGGCCGCGGCGCCCGGGAGATCGTCACCGTCGGCGACGACGTCGATGCGATGCGCGAGCGCATCGTCCAGGAGCTGGCCCTCGTCGGGGCAGGCCGCGCCCAGCTCGACGAGCAGGCGCTCGAGCTGCGCCGGTCGAACGCCGAGCTCGAGCAGTTCGCGTATGTCGCCTCCCACGATCTCCAGGAGCCGCTGCGCAAGGTCGCGAGCTTCTGCCAGGCCCTCAAGCAGCGGTACGGGGGTCAGCTCGATGACCGCGCCGACCAGTACATCGACTTCGCGGTCGACGGGGCCAAGCGGATGCAGGCCCTGATCAATGACCTGCTGTCCTTCTCCCGGGTCGGTCGGACCGGCCGGCGGGACGAGGCTCTCGACGCCAACGAGCTCGTCGCCGGGGCCGAGAGCTCGCTGGCGAGTGCCCTCGAGGAAGCCGGGGCCACCGTCGTCGTCGGCGAGCTCCCGTCCGTCCGCGGCGACCGGGCCCTGCTCGAGTCGGTCTTCCAGAACCTGATCGCCAACGCCGTCAAGTTCCGCGGCGACGACGCCCCGGTCGTCAGCCTCGACGCCGTCCGGGCCGACCCCGATTGGGAGTTCAGCTGCTCGGACAACGGGATCGGCATCGAACCGGATTACGCCGAGCGGATCTTCGTGATCTTCCAACGTCTCCACGCCAAGGAGACCTACCCGGGCACCGGCATCGGGCTGGCGATGTGCAGGAAGATCATCGAGTACCACGGCGGACGCATCTGGCTCGACCGCGATCATCCGGTCGGCGCCCGCTTCTGCTTCACACTGCCGATCATCGAGGACGAGGAGGCCCAGACGTGAACGCCGAGTTGATCGATGTCCTGCTGGTCGAGGACGACGCCGGCGACGTCATGCTGATCCGGGAGGCCTTCGCCGATCACAAGGTCGGCAACACGCTCTCGGTCGTCAGCGACGGGGTCGAGGCGATCGCCTTCCTCCGCCGTGAGGGCGACCACGCCGACGCGCCACGCCCCGACCTGATCCTGCTCGACCTCAACCTCCCCCGCAAGGACGGCAGCGAGGTCCTCGCCGAGATCAAGGGCGACCCGCAGCTCTCGATGATCCCCGTCGTCGTCCTGACGACATCAGAGGCCGAGGAGGACATCCTCCGGTCCTACAAGCTCCACGCCAACGCCTACGTCACCAAGCCGGTCGACTTCGAGCAGTTCTCGAAGATCGTCCACCAGATCGACGAGTTCTTCATCGGCGTCGTCAAGCTCCCTCCTGCGCCTCGCTAGGAGCCTGGGTCGGTCTGGCCGCGAGGTTGGCCGAGGGCGACGAGCGTCGTCGATCTGAGCGTCGCGTGGGGGGGCATTTTCAAAGCAGCTGCTCAGACGCACTCGAGTTCGCACTTTGTCGCGCGGCGGTCGGGACGACGTTGGTGCGGGTGCGGGTGCGGGTGCGGGGCTGGCGCCCCGGGGAGGCGTTGAATGTCCTCGGCCGGGGCGGCGAGGAAGACTCTGTGGCCTTCTTCGCGAAACTAGTTGACTGAGTCACTCGACTTTCGCGGTTTAGAGGCCGGCGGCGGCCCAGGCGTGTTGGACGTCGTTGATTTCTTGGGTTGTGGGGGTCTGGGGGCGTTGTGGTTG